>Ga0115856_100264_pt2 | contig 17027 bp, 15 predicted proteins | sample InSIn4gowninarea_FD_83870 | JGI IMG/M metagenome (GOLD analysis project Ga0115856, IMG submission 83870)
CCAATACGGAACAAAGAATATTGGAAAATATTCAAAGTAATTATCCGGATCTAACGCTGATCTCTGTTACCCAAAAAATAGCTTCTGTTGAACATTATGACCAAATCATCCTGCTGATGCAAGGCGAAATCATCGCCTCGGGTACGCACGAAGAACTAATGCAAACAAGCCCAGAATACGTACAGCTTTTCAACTCACAACAAAGCACCAGTAGCTATGAACTACAGTCTTAATGCACTATCTAAAGAGCAACAAAAAACTTCCACCTATACAGCGCTTAAAAGCTTGCTGCAACTTATCTCGCACGAACGTAAGAACCTGTTGCTGGCGCTTATCGCTATTTTAATCAACTCAACACTCAACCTGCTTGGCCCATTCTTAATTGGCTATGCTATAGATACCTATGTACAACAAAAGGACTACCATGGCGTGCTCCTCTTTTCAGGGATATTATTAATAATGTATATAGTAGCGCTGTTCACTAGTTATAATCAAACAAAGTTGATGGGCAGTGTGGGACAGCGTATGTTGTTTACCCTGCGCAACGCCATTTTTGGTAAACTGCAGGAGTTGCCGGTTGCATTCTTCAATGCTAACAAAGCAGGCGATTTAATATCCCGGGTAAACAACGATACAGATAAGCTGAACAGCTTTTTCTCCCAATCGCTCATGCAGTTCATAGGTAGCATTGCTACCATGGTAGGTGCAGGTATTTTCTTATTGATTATCAATATCAAACTTGGTGCAGCAGCGCTTATACCGGCTGTATTTATCTTTCTGTTTACCCGTATAGTATCGCCTTGGGTAAAAAGCAAAAATGCGTTGAACCTTAAAAGCACAGGTGGGCTGAGTGCGGAAATACAGGAAAGTCTGAACAACTTTAGGGTAATTATAGCATTTAACCGTCGTGATTATTTCAGGAAGCGCTTTGATGAAGCCAACATGCAAAACTACAGCACTGCGGTAAGTGCGGGTTTAGCCAACAATGTCTTTTTGCCGGTATACAGCTTGTTTTCCAGCATCGCACAGTTAATTGTATTGGTGTACGGCATTTATCTTATTTCAAACGGCGAGTTTTCTATTGGCTTACTAGTGAGTTACCTGGCTTATGCCACCAACTTCTATAATCCATTAAGGCAGTTAGCTGCATTGTGGACCTCCTTTCAGGTTGCAATGGCTGGTTGGGATAGAATAAGCCAGATTCTTACATTGAAGAATAACCTAGGCATGCTTGAAAATGGAACATATATGTCCTCTTCCGCAGTGCTTGAGTTTAAGAATGTAAGCTTTGGCTATGGCAACGATAAAGAGATATTGCACAATGTAAACCTGCAATTATACAGTGGTAAAACCTATGCGCTTGTGGGGCCCACCGGTGGTGGTAAAACCACTACTGCATCCCTCATTGCGCGATTGTACGATCCTACAAAAGGGACCGTATTGCTCAACGGTAAAGACATCCGCTCTTACTCCTCTGCCGAGCGTACGCAAAAGGTGGGCTTTATACTACAGGAACCTTTCCTATTCACCGGCTCAGTAAAAGACAATATTTTATATGGCAATGAACAATATCTGCATTACACCAATCAGCAATTGGAAGAAGTAATAAAAAGAGAGGGTTTGGCGGAATTACTGGGCATTTTTGAGAACGGGCTGGACACACAGGTTTCTTCTGGCGGTGGCAGCATTAGTTTAGGACAAAAACAATTAATTGCTTTTATGCGTGCCGTATTGCGCCATCCTGAAGTATTGATTTTAGATGAAGCAACGGCTAACATTGATACTGTAACGGAGCAATTGCTGGACGATATATTAAACAAACTCCCTGAAACCACTACCCGTATCATTATTGCACACCGGCTGAATACCATCAAAAATGCCGATGAAATCTTCTTTGTCAATGCCGGGGAGGTAATTCGTGCCGGCTCGTTTGAAGATGCGGTAAATAAACTACTGAAAGGCAAGCGGGTTAGCTAATCCTGCATAAGTTAAAGTACCTAAACCACTCAGGTATAAATATTGCTTAAATGACGTTACAAAAAACATTTTCGCATGGCGATACTTGGTGAAGTGATTAAAAAAGCAATAGATATCAATGGTTTAATAACCCGTGAACCTAACCCCAACAAAGCACAAAAAGCAGTACTGTTACAATTACTGAAGAAGGCACAACATACTGCGTTTGGCTTAAAATACAAGTTTAGCAATATTTTAAATAGTCCTGATCCGATCAGCGCATTCCAACAACAAGTGCCTGTCTACGACTACGATGCCATGTATGAAGAATGGTGGCACTACTTACTGGAAGGGCATCAGAATGTTACCTGGCCGGGTGGGCAACAATACTTTGCCCTTAGTAGCGGCACTACCAGCAATAAAAAATCTATTCCTGTAACGCCCGACATGATTAATGCTATCAAGAAGTCAGGCATTCAACAGGTGCTCAGCCTTAAGAACTTCGACCTGCAAGCAGATTTCTTTGAAAAAGATATCCTTATGCTTGGCAGTAGCACCAACCTGATAGAGCAGGAGGACCATTGGGAAGGGGAAATTAGTGGAATTAGCGCGGCGAATATCCCTGCCTGGTTTAGCAAGTTTTATAAGCCCGGTGCAGAAATAGCCGCTATTTCCAACTGGGATGAAAAGGTAAAGCGTATAGCAGAAGAAGCCCCGAAATGGGATGTGGGTAGCATATCAGGCATTCCTTCGTGGGTAGAGCTGATGCTAAAAGAAATCATCAGCTATAACAACCTGAATACCATTCACGATATTTGGCCCAACCTGCAGGTATATACATCCGGCGGTGTCGCCTTCGAGCCATACCGTACCAGTATGGAGAAACTGCTGGCTAGGCCTTTGATCTACCTCGATACATACCTGGCTTCAGAAGGGTACTTGGCAACGCAAAAACGACCAGACACCACGTCCATGGCCCTGATCGTCAATAACGGCGTTTTCTTCGAATTTGTTCCTTTTGTAGAAGAAAATATAGATGAAGAAGGCAGGGTAAAACAAGGCGTGCAGGCGCTTACATTACAGCAGGCGGAGGAAAACAAGGAATATGTGTTGCTGATTTCGACTGTTTCCGGCGCGTGGCGGTACATGATTGGCGATACTGTAATAATAACAGACAAAAAAAGGTCGGAAATAAAGATCAGCGGACGTACCAAGCACTACCTGAATGTGGTTGGCGAACAGCTATCCATTCAGAAAATGAATATGGGCATACAAAAGCTGGAGCATACATTTGATATAGAGATCAAAGAGTTTACTGCGGCTACTGTTTTGGACAATGATGAATACAAGTTGAAGTTTGTGATTGGCACAGATAAAGAAATTGATACGGCAAAAGCCGTCCAGGTAATAGATGAGGAACTGTGTGAAAACAACAAAAACTATAAGGTAGCGCGTAGCAAAGCCCTCAAAGGCGTGGAAGTAGAAGCTGTTCCGGTAGAACAATTTTATAGCTGGAGCGAAGAATTTAAAAAGCTGGGCGGACAAGCGAAGATTCCACGGGTAATGAAAGAAGACGATTTTAATGAATTCAGGAGCTACGTTCATCAGTTAGCCTAATTGTCGCTTACTATTGTAACCATCGGTATACCAGTCTATAGCTGGTACTAGCAATTACATTCTAAATAATTACTTATCAATGCAAAACAAGCGGCGGGTGATGACACCCGCCGCTTGTTTTGCATTGGCAATATTATTTTAATTACGGCTGCTCTATTATTGCATTTGCCTCACGATCTGTCAACATATTGTTGATACCTCCTGCACCCGATTTTTCCTGATCCTTTTTCTCCTCAAGTTTTTTTACCAGGTCAGTTATCACGTCTGGGGAAAGATAGAGTCTTGCAATCTTATTCTTATAAGACTGCGGCAGTTCCGCATGATCCAGAATAAACCGTTTGGTAGCAATGATGTGCTTACCAAGCCCACGCTCTACAGCGTAAGTATCTGCAATCCGTTCTACCTCTTTCACATATGTTGACGAAAAAAGATATTGGTAGCCAAAGGAGATCATTCCCGTGTTACTCCGGTGCTCATAGTCCAGTATGTGTCCTAACTCATGTCCTACCCACCCTATCATTACTTCATCTGGTATTTGAGTAATAGGCACATCACAATGGATAAGCTTAAAATGCGAACTGATGTTTATCCGATAGCGCCTTCTTTTCCTTCTCAGCAGCAGCGTCGAAAATACTGGCTGGGCCTGCATCACTGAAGTTTTAATGTTTGTTTTAAATATAAAGTCAATATGAGCATTCTTCAGTTCCGGATAAAACGACAATGCCTTTAAAACATTATGTTCTATCAGTGTTGGTATGTGCTTATTATGGCAAAATTGTAAAAGGGATGTATCTATTGGATTACTCGTGTTCATTATGCGCTGGTTATGCTTACAAATTATTGTTCTTCATCATCTCTTCTAAGAAAAGCAAATAAAAAGCCAAGTACAGCATAGTACACTTAATTTTAATAATAACATTTTATCTGTCATCTTAACTCACTGCTTATAAACTACCCCTCATAGTAGAGCCAAAGCCACATTAAAGTTATACCGAAGTGTCTCTAAGGGCAAGTTTACTTCTACTACCAGTTTAAATCAACTTCGCAGCTTCTGCATCCAGGTATATGCTTAAGTTTGGGTGGTTCCTTAATAAACTGGCAGGCAGTTCTTCACTGATGGGCGCTTGAAGCATTTCCTTCATTATCGCTGTCTTAGTAGTCCCGCTAGCCAACAGCATAAGGTGCTTTGCTTCCAGTATGGTTGCCATACCCAGTGTTACACCGCTGTCTAACTGGCGGGGTTGTTTAAAGTACTTCTGCCCTACTTGTTGTGTACTAGGGTGTATAGCAGCTATATGCGAGCGCAAGGATGCATCTGTACCAGGCTCATTCATAGCTATATGGCCATTCACGCCTATTCCCAATATAGCTACACTTATCCCTCCATGTTTTCTTATAAAGTCCTCTATCCTTTGGCATTCTCCTTCCAAATTGCTTGCTCTCCCATCAAAGTAGCAAAACCGCTCATCCGCAACATGCAAAGGACGGAGCAATTGCTCGTTCAACTGTGCCCTGCTGCTGCCTTCATCCTGCTCATTCATACCCTTCCATTCATCCAAGCCCACAAAATACCAGTCAGATGTATCCACCCCGCTACTTTCTATCAGGTTAACCAACTCACTATACATCTCTGCTGGTGAAGCACCGGACGCAGTACAAATAAGCGGTTTATCAAACAATAGTATCAAACGCAGCAGGTCTTCCGCAGCTAGTTTTGACATCTCTTGGTATGTTTCAGCAATCGTTAAATTCATAAGTTATTATTAGTTAAAATATTCTCAATTAGTTTGTAAACCAGCCATTTAAAGGCTGGTATTGTAGTACATTGGTAATGCAAATCCGTAATACTATCTGTCTTTAGTACCGTTTATGCAAACTTATAATATAATAATATGCCACCTTATAACTTTGTTATATGCTGGAACTAACAAGCTTAAAAAAGCAATACCATTCCAATACTATAATTGATATCCCACACCTTAAGCTGGAAGCAGGTATTTATTGGTTGAGAGGTGCTAATGGGACGGGAAAAACCACCTTATTGAAAATGATTGCTGCCTTACTTCCGTTTGAAGGGGATATCACATTGAACAATATTAGTCTGAAGAAGAACCCCCTTATTTACAGGCAGCAGGTAAGTTGGGCGGAAGCGGAACCACTATTCCCGGCATTTATGACCGGCAAGGACCTTATCTACCTATATCGTAAGGTTCGCAGGTCAGCACCGGAAGAAGTTAATACCTTGATTGAGTTATTTGGTATGACTGCCTATATAAACGAAGCAATTGGTACATACTCCGCTGGCATGACTAAAAAGTTATCCTTAGTACTAGCCCTGCTCGGCAATCCTCCATTGGTTGTGTTAGATGAACCATTAATTACACTCGATGCAAATACTATTCATACGGTATCTGATATTATACTGGAAAAGCACAAAACTATGGGCAGCAATTTCTTGATGAGTTCACACCAGAATTTACTGGAACAAATAGCCATTGCCGACAAACGTCTTACCATTTACAACAGCACAATTGTAGCAGATGAACCCTCTATCTAAACCCCTTTTTAATTCATTTGTAAAGCCCTTTTACAAGGAAAATGCGGGCACTTTTGTCTTTCTATTTACTATGATGTTTTGCATTATCAGTAAGGTAGATGGTGCAGGATTATTCGAGTACCATTATTCATTGGTTATTGGTATGCTTACCAGCAATACATTTCTGTTTTTAGTCCTTTTCGTTTGGTTGCTATATGCCAGGAAATACACGGTGTTTGTTTATTCCATTATTACAAATCCACATTATGGCTTTCTTCAGCTATATAATCAGCTTAGCAAACCCAAACGGTTCATGCTGTTTTTCCTGGTCGAAATCTGGCTACTCTTGCCTTTGTTGTTGTACTACTTATTTATTGCTTATGTAGGGTTGGATAAGCATTTATATTTACCAGTGTCCTTTATTGCAGCCTATTTGTTGCTGCTCTGTTGTGCATCAGCAACATGGCACGTTTACCTGCTAAATAATCCAAACGAAAGGGATAAACCCGTTTCGCAACAATGGTTTAAGATACCAACATTCTCCTCATCCTACCAGTTTATACTGTTGCGTTTTGTTGTAGCCAGACAATCAACCTTGTGGGCTGGAATTAAGATATTTACATGCGGAGTGTTGTATCTTATTGTAAGAAATAACACTAGCTCCGATTACGACCTAAGCCTGCCTTTCTTGTTCTATAGTTTTGGTATACTGGCAAATGGTGTATTGCTCTACAGAATAAGAGAATTTGAAGAAACATACTTACACTTTTATCGTGGGCTTCCGGTCCCGCTAGTGAAAAGATTATTGCAATACACTGTGCTTCAGTTGGTCTTATTTGCGCCCGAACTAATCACTATTATTAAACTTTCTCCTGTTCATTTTCAATATGCAAATGCAGTTCAGTTTATTCTATGTGGCTTTGGATTATTGTTATTTATGCATAGCATCACTCTTACAGAAAGCTTTACCATGAAAGATTACATCAAAATCTTATTAGGTCTATTCTTTGTTGAATGCCTGTTCTTAATAACGCTAGGGTTTACATTTTTATACTTGTTTCTCATTATGATTGCTGTCGCCTTGTTTTTGAAAAGATATTATCAGTTTGAACAAAAGCTATAGTATGCTCATTATCAATTCCCCAAAAAGACGCGGCGTCAAAGCAATCTGTTGTATTAGTTCACAGCAGTGTATGTACAATGTTTCTATATACATTCAAGATTATGCTATACTTTTAATCATTGAAAAGTAGTACATAAAAAGCATTGAATGTCCTTTTTTCTGATTCTTGACCCTATTCCTTTTATGTAATAAAGTGTTTAAATCATACTTTATAAATTTCCGCGTTTATGAAACCTTTAGAAAGGGTAGTGCTTATAATATTCGCATTACTTGTTATTTACAATGCCGTTGATCTTTTGAATTACAGTTCCTGGTCAAAGTTCTACATGGGAGTTGTACTCATAGCGCTGTCATTGATCATTTTATTTATTGTTTTCAAGTCTTTCTTTAATCATAAAAACTAACAGGTATGTCTACTAAACGAATCATGTATGGCGTTGCTATAATTGCTGTACTGGTTTTCTTCTTTTCATTTATTGGTTGCGAGCGTATTGATGCCGGCAACGTAGGTATTAAAGTAAATAATGCCGGAGGGGAACGCGGCATTTCCAAAACAGAATATGTAACAGGCTGGGTATTCTACAGTCGTTTTATCAGCCGTATATACGAATTTCCAACTTTCCAGCAGCACAAGGAGTACGACCCGTTTGTTGTTCCTTCAAAAGGTGGAACCATCTTTACCGTTCATCCCTCCTTCAACTACAATTTAAATCCGGGCGAAGTGGGTGCCATGTTTCAAACCTTTAGGCTGCCACTAAACCAGTTAGAAGAAGGTTACTTAAAGAATGCCGTTTCCGTGACCATACGGGAAGTTACCAATACCTTCACGGTAGATAGTATACTGAACAACTTATCCTTGTACGATGCTGCTATTGTGGGTGGATTGAATAAAAAGCTGGCGCCTTTCTTCACTGTATCCACATTTACCTCCGGTTTGCAGCCCGATGAAAAACTGGCGGCTACCATCGCAGCGAAAGCCGATGCCATACAACAGGCATTACGAATAGAGAACGAGCAGAAAGCAATACGTGCCAAAGCAGAGAACGATATTATCGAAGCTAAAAGAGACAGTGCGGTACTTGTGATAGGTGCGCTCAGCGAAGCCCGTGCTATCAAGGAAAAGCAGAACGCACTCACTCCCGAGTATGTTGAGTATCAGAAAGTTTTAAAATGGGATGGTAAACTACCACAGGTGTCTTCCGGTAATGGTGGTGTTATACTACAGTTAAAGCAACCGTAAGCAGTTAGCATTACAGAATTGTCTTTTTTACCCCTGTCATTCGGTTACGCTTACCGGAAGGCAGGGATTCTTTTTATTAAATATTACGAAGCATCCAATTTCTATCTATTAAGACTTGTCTTTCAAGATCAAACAGCACCAGTTTTCTTTTAGTATATAAATGGATACTGTTAACTGATATACTCAGGTTGCTACTGCGTATTAGATCAACTTGTCTGGTGTAATTGGTAATGCTCTTATTCTTTTACCAGTAGCGTTGAAGATAGCATTTGCTACTGCTGGCGCCATGCCTATCAAAGCAATTTCCCCTAAGCCTTTGGAGCCCATTGGATTGGTATATGGGTCTTTTTTATTGACGAAGAGCACTTCCACTTTGGGTATGTCGGCGTGTACGGGTACATGGTAATCTGCGAGACTGTTCGTCATAATCTTACCGTAGCGTTGATCAAAGACGGTTTCTTCCATTAGTGCCATACCTAGTCCGCCTACTGCACCACCGATCATCTGGCTGGCAGCCGTTTTCTCATTTACAATAGTGCCTGCATCGGCGCAGGTTACTACCTGGTTGATACGTACCCTTCCAGTAGCCGGGTGAACCTGCAGCTTTACAAAATGTACAGAAAAGGAGTACATGGAGTATTTATCAGCATCCGGACCACCACCCCTGGATTCCTTTGTAAGCTCCAGTTCGGTGATGTTATTCTGCTTGAATAAATCCTGGTAAGACATAAATACGGACTGATCGCTTGCCAGGGCTACACGTCCGTCCAACAAATAAAGGTCTTCTGCCACCAGGTTTTGCGCACCTGGTTTATGAAGTATTGAGCCCTCCTTATTTGCCCACTCAGTTATCTTCTGCTTAAGATCTAAACAGACATCGTGTACTGCCGTGCCAACAGTGGCAGTAGTTGCAGAGCCACCTTGAGTAGGTCCTGGTGGCAATGTGGTGCTGCCCATCTGTACTTTTATTTTATTAACCGGTATACCAGAAGTATCAGAGGCTATTTTAGTCATCATGGTAGCGGTACCCGGCCCCATATCGTTCACCGAGCATTGCAAGAGCAAGGTGCCATCGCTTTGCAGCTTTGCCTTTACCATAGCGCCCCACCTGAAGGCACCGAACGCGCCACAGCCCATACCATAGCCTACCAGCCATTCCCCGTCCTGCACAGCACCGGGTTGTTGTTTACGGTTGTTCCAGCCGATACGCTCCGCACCCATCTGGTAACATTCTTTCAGATACTTGCTGGACCAGGGCTTGCCATTCTCCGGATCTGTATCGGCGTGGTTAAGAACGCGCAGCACCAGCGGGTCGATATTGAGTGCATAGGACAACTCATCTATGGCGGACTCCAACGCAAAGCAGCCCGTTGCTTCCCCTGGACCGCGCATCCAGATGGGTGTACAGGTATTTAACGGCACCAGGCGGTACCGGGTAGTAACATTAGGACACGCATATAAAAACTTAGATACATTTACCGTTGCTTCTGTAAACTCCTCGTAGGCCGAAGTATGTCCTTTAGCTTCATGGGTGAGCCCTATCAATTTACCATCCTGTGTGGCCCCTATTCCTATCTTTTGAATCGTCTCGGGCCGGGAGCCAACATTGGTAAACATCTGCTCGCGGGATAAGACGATCTTAACAGGACGCCCTAACTTTTTTGCACCTAGTATAGCCGCTATTTCGTAAGGCCAGGTACGCAGTGCCATACCGAATGCGCCGCCAACGTACTCGGCATGTACGGTTACATTCTGCAATGGCAACTTGAATGCATCGGCAACGGAGCGCTGGGTATCCTGTACGCCCTGCGTTTTAGTATAGACCGTTACCTTATCATCTCCTTCCCAGTGTGCGATGATGCTGCCCAGTTCCATAGGGCTATGCACCTCCATGGGCAGGTAGTACTCCTGCTCTACTTTAACTGCCGCGTTTTTGTAGGCATCCTTATTGCCACGTACATAATCTTCATTGCCTCCTTCTCCGGGTATTTTAGCTTTATCCAAACCTTTTTCAAGGTCGGTCTGGTGCTTTTCCTTTTCATATTCCGCCTTTACCAACGCAGCAGCATAACGTACCCGTTCGTACGTATCGGCAATGACCAAGGCTATGGGCTGATCGTAATACAGGATTTCATTGTGGTGAAAGATGCGCAAGGGCTGACCGCCTACCGGAGGCTTAGAGGGGTCTTTGCCTGTATCGTAGCCGGGTATCTTCGGGGCATTCTGGTAGGTGAGCACAGCCAATACACCGGGTGCTTTTTGTGCAGCTTTTATATCGATGCTTTTGATGCGTCCTTTAGCTATGGTACTACCTACGAGGAAGCCATAGGCTGTTTTCCCCAGCTGGTATTCCGCAGCATAGGTAGCTGTTCCGGTTACTTTGGCCTTACCATCTATGCGGTCGATAGGCTTGTTGACAGCAGCGTTGATTCCATTTTTACCCATATTATACAATGCTTGAGCAGTTGTGCTGAGGTTGTTTACAGTGGCCTAAATTATTGAAAATATGTACAAGAATATTGCGGTTATATGAATAATATACACTTGCAACAAGCGCCATCCTGGCGCTAAATTATTGGGCGGGGCAGCTACCATCATAATAAAGGTAATTAAAAGATACGCCCTTATCTTTACACCTCTTCACTGCCGGATGTACCCTATTTACCTCATTTTACCCCAATATATGCTAAAAAAGACGTAGGATGAACGAAGGATCATCGAAGGATGGACGAAAGATGAACGTTAGAACCCTACCGCAGGCCTTAGGCAGGTATGGCTTAGACTAGACTCAGGTATGGAGCTACCTACAAGCTGCTAGCTGTGAGCCTCGAGCTACGAGCACGGGAAAGCGGATTAAACATACCGGATTAGCTGGTTGAGTGTGGTATTGAATAGAGCTTTGCCTGGGAGTATGGGGTGTAAATGGTGACTGGGGTATTACTTATGATACGAGTATATACGAGTTATGTATGGGGGAAGCATGAAGTATCTATGAAGTAGCCATGAACTTTCATTAACTCCTCATGAACTATCCATGGCTTTACTATTAAGTATCCATTAAGTATCCATGGAGTAAGTAGCTCTTAGAAATTCGCATACCCTAACGGCAGTCCACAGATTCCTCCTTCCCTGCCTACCTGACCGGTAGGTAAACGCTGCCGGCAAAGGCAGGGAAGGAATGACAAAAGCACCTTTGTTCGCTTACATTCGTATTATACTAAATTCCCGAGTTGCCTAAGTATAAAGTAAGTACGGGTTATGTACCTATTTAGTGCCTGTTTGACTACCGTTTAACTAAGGAATGGTTGGAGGATGATTAAGCGATATATTTATTAAAGCCAGATTGTGAGCTACAAGCTACGAATTACAGGAGTTGTACGGGAATGTGTAACAGTAGTGTAGTGATAGCAAGTGGGTGTTGGCGGCATTTTGGGATGATGACGGGAAGGGCGCATCTTTTTATATACACTCCTAATATTCCCAGACAAAATAATTTCAACTGCTGCACATTGCATTCTAATAAGTAATAATTTTCGCTTTTATTTATAACCGATTGCTTATGAGTCTACACCTTGCGGATTACCTGATCATTGCTGTATATTTTATGTTTGTTATTGGGGTCGGGTTTATTATTAAGAACAAAATCAAATCGAGCAACGACTTCCTGGCGAGCAACCGTAATATTCCCCTTTGGATAACTAGTCTTGCATTTATCTCGGCGAACCTGGGCGCACAAGAGGTACTAGGGATGGTGGCATCGGGGGCGAAGTATGGGATTATGACAGTGCATTTTTACTGGGTGGGCGCCATATTCGCAATGGTGTTTTTGGGCGTGTATATGATGCCTTTTTATTATGGCAGCAAGGCAAGGAGCGTTCCCGAATATCTTTCCATGCGCTTTGATGAAAAGACTAGAGCGCTGAACGCGGTTACTTTTGCGGTAATGACCTTATTCTCTTCCGGTATTTCGTTATATGCCCTGGCAAAGCTGCTGGAAGTGATACTGCATTGGGATTTTGATGTATCTATCTGGCTAGCCGCGGGTATTGTAATGATCTATACTTTTTTGGGTGGATTGACGAGTGCCGTGTATAATGAAGTACTCCAGTTTTTCCTTATTGTACTGGGCTTGTCGCCACTGGTGATTGTTGCTTTGCATGATGCCGGTGGATGGGGAAATATGAAAACCTTGTTGCAGCCGGAATATACGCATGCATGGAAGTATATGGGCAGCGCTGAAGAAAACCCGCTTGGCATTAACTTTATTTCGCTCATTTTCGGATTGGGGTTCGTAATGTCCTTTGGGTATTGGTGTACCGATTTCCTAGTGGTGCAACGAGCCATGATGGCAAGGAATATGAGTGCTGCACAGCGTACACCCATTATTGCGGCTATCCCTAAGCTGCTGATGCCTATAATAGTGGTGCTGCCGGGTGTGATAGCCATTACGCTGATGCAACCGGCGCTGGCATCGAAAGGATATAGCATACCCGCCACTGCAAATGGTGAACTGGACTATACTATGACGCTGCCTTCGATGATCGCGCATTATTACCCAACGGGCTTGCTGGGTGTGGGGATTACTGCATTGATCGCTTCTTTTATGAGTGGAATGGCAGGTAATGTAACAGCTTTCAACTCGGTATTTACATATGATATTTACCAGAGTTATTTTGTAAAGAACAGGAGCGACCGGCATTACCTCTTTGTTGGTAAAGGGATTACTGTTGCGGGTATTTTATTATCTATCACCACTGCTTACATAGCCAAAAGTTTCAATAACATTAATGACTTTCTGCAGTTGGTATTTTCGTTTGTGAATGGCCCGCTATTCGCGACTTTCCTGCTGGGCATGTTTTGGAAAAGAACGACCTCTGATGGTGCTTTTTGGGGGTTGGTAATGGGCACCGTGGCTGCCGCCTGTACACATGGACTTACGATAGCCGAGGGTAAAGGCGGGTGGATATATCCCTGGTATGCAATAAGCAGTGGCATGGGACAGGCGTTTATTGTAGCTGCCGTGTCGTGGATTGTGAACTTTTGCACTACTATACTGGTGAGTTTGGTTACCAAGCCTAAAAAGGAGGAAGAACTGAAGGGACTGGTATATTCCTTAACGGTAAAGCAGTCTTACTTTGGAGATAAATGGCACCAGAAAGTGGTGCCTTTGGCTGTTGTGTTACTGGTGGCTACGATCCTCCTGAATATATTATTCTTTTAAATTGCTGTGCTATGTACAATAGATTAAATAACCTTGGCTTTGTTATTGGCGTTTTCTTTATCCTGGTTGCTTTGATATTGTTGATTGGGGGATTGGTATCTGCATCTCTTGCCTACAAATTGAACTTTTATACAGGCGATGGATGTCGCCGTTAACTGGAAGCCCGACCTTATTTTACTTGACATCAACCTGGGATTGTGCGATGGCAGGCAGTTGTGCTACGAGTTAAAAACAGTGCACCATTTTGCAGCGCCGGTACTGCTTTTTTCTGCCAATCCGGAGCTTGCTATTGCAGGAAGCTACTGTATGGCGGATGGTTTCATTCAAAAACCTTTTGATACCGAAGACCTGGTCAATATAATTCAGCACCATCTATTAGCTACATAAACGAGCAAAAACATGAAGTAGAGGTGAAATGTAAACTAACTGCAGGAATTTATGTGCTGGTATTAAGGTGAATTAAGTTTGGTTAAGTGTATTTTAAGTAAGATCGGCAGGTGAGTTGGCCCGTTACTACTAGCTTTGTTCCGGCGCAAAGCCAGATTCCAATATGAATACAATTTGCTTAAGAAATAATGTAAAAATTATAGGCAACGGAACAAAGCCAATGATATTTGCACATGGTTTTGGTTGCAATCAGCATACATGGTCGCATGTTGTGCCAGCCTTTGCGGATGATTACAAGATAGTATTATTTGATTATGTTGGCGCCGGACAATCGGACTTAAGTGCCTATGACAAAAACAGGTACAGCACACTTAACGGGTATGCACAGGATATCATAGAGATATGCGAAGCGTTAGATTTGAAAGAGTCCATCTTTGTGGGACATTCTGTTAGCTGCATGATAGGCATGCTCGCAGCCATACAACAACCTTCTTATTTCAGCGAGTTGGTATTTGTAAGTCCTTCTCCACGGTATATAAACGATGAATCATACACGGGTGGTTTGGAAAACGATGACCTGGATGCGCTGCTCGAACTGATGGATAACAATTATCTTGGCTGGGCAAGTATGCTAGCTCCGGCTGTAATGGGCAACGAAGACCGGCCTGAACTAGGGGAAAGCCTTACCCATAGTTTTTGTGCTACCAACCCGGAAATAGCCAGGCAGTTTGCAAGAGTTACTTTTACGTCTGATAACAGGAAAGAGCTTTCCTTATTAACTGTTCCCAGTCTTACCCTGCAATGTGTAAATGATATGCTGGCCCCGGTAGAAGTAGGGGAGTACATGAACAAGCATATCACAGATAATGAATTGGTAATATTGAATGTGCACGGACATTGCCCGCATTTAAGCGCACCGGCTAAAGTAATCAATGCTATCAGAGCACACCTTTCGCAATCAAGAATAGCTGACAAAACATTTGAAACTGCCGCCGCCTGTTGTAATGAATAAAAGTGTATATAATTTAGCAGCATCTACAGGTATAGGCTTGGAAGAATTATATGGTAGATGTCCTGTTGGTCATGTGGTCTTTAAGTTTGACGGTAGTATTCTATTTTGCAGTAATACGCTATGCTCATGGCTTGAGCTTCCTGCCGATGAAGATATACCCGGAAAGAATTTTTTCAACATCCTTCCTAAGTCTGGCAAATTGTATTTCCAGATGTTTGTACTGCCTTTACTGGAGATGCAATCAAAAGTAAGCGAGATAAGCTTAGAGGTTGAAACATCTTCCAAAGTAAAGTTCTCATGTTTATTGTATGCCAATACCATTGTCGAAAACAACGAAAGTTATGTTTACGCTTCACTCATTAAAATCTCCGACAGAAAGAAGTTTGAAGCGCAACTGATAAGAGAAAAACAAATTGCCGACGAAGGCAAAAAGCGCCTGGAGTTTCTTGCTAACAGTGTTTCCAATCTATTGTTCACAGTAGGTCAGAACGGAACCATCAGCTTTGCAAATGAACGCTTTTATGAGTATTTCAACTTTACAACCGACGATCTTGAGCAAGCATTTTTACAGCGCCTTGTACACCCACAGGATTTTGACCTTGTTGCCAATAACTGGAGTGCTAGCTTTTATGGATTAAAGCCACTGAATATAGAGGCAAGGCTGGTAAATGCACAGGGAAGCTATGAATGGTTCATCATAGATATTGTTCCATATCTGGATGAAACTGGCAAAGCAGTAGTATGGTTTGGCTCATGCACCAACATAAACCAGCAAAAAGAAAAACAGCAAAGGCTGGTTAACAACCTCAACCAAAACCTGTCCGTTGCATCCGAAACCATTGCCAAAAATGAAAAAAGCTTCAGGGAGATTGCCTTTTACCAATCACATGTTGTGCGTCTGCCACTAGTCAATATCCTTGGCATCACACAATTGTTGGCTGAAATGGAAATAAGCGATGAATGTAAAGAGTTGTTTGACTTACTAATCGAAAGTACGCAGCAGTTGGATGATACAATCCAAAAGATAGTAAGTGAAACCTATACAGCAGAATGATACTTTCACCAAGTAATACCGTTTTAAAATGAACACTTGCCAAGCATGTTATGGAAGGAATAATAATCCATGACTACTGTAACCAGAAACGTTGTTCCCACCTTCCCAATGCTTATAGCTCCCCCACATTTTATAAGAAGATTGCCACTCCTCTCTCTATCCCCAGTTCCCCAGCAATCTCCTCAACGCAATCACTTCTCCAAGATGATAGCTGTTATGGTCTAATAACACCAACGCCTCACGCAACCAGCTTTGCCCGCTTCCATGCTCAAAAGGTGCGTAAATATCCTCCGCACGCTGCAGGCACTCAATAAATTCATTCAAATCTGATTGTATAGCGCTAATGCTTTGGTTCCATTCCGCTTCGTTCTTTGGTGCAGCTTCCTCAACCCAATAATCATCTGGCCAATTCAGTTCTTTGTAATTTGTATTGATTGAGAAATCAAGAATATCCCTTTGTGCAATACGAATATGTTCAACCTGTTGCCAAATGCTGTAAGGGACATTGTTTGGCTTTTTACCCAAATCATCAAACGGAATATCATGAATAGCATCTTCAAAAGAAACATGCGCATTACTCTTTGTAAGCAATGCTGCCAATTCCTTTATTAATACTTCAGATGCATCATTTTGATTATTCATAAGAGATATTATTTAAAGTAAGTAAAGGAAGATCATACCAGTACTTCTCTATTCTTTGTCCTTCGCACTTTCACTACCCACTACCATCAACAATCCAAACACTAAAAACCCACCCCCTGTATAAAAGTTCAATTTGTAGGCAAGAGATGCAGATACCAATCCCCCAATCAACAATATCAAAGCAACCAGGATAAAGAAAACGCCAATAACAAAGCCAAGGTTATTTAATCTATTGTACA
>Ga0115856_100357_pt1 | contig 17017 bp, 8 predicted proteins | sample InSIn4gowninarea_FD_83870 | JGI IMG/M metagenome (GOLD analysis project Ga0115856, IMG submission 83870)
CACTGGTACGACTTAAGCAACCTTACCCTACCTAAATTTTTGTAAAATCCAACAATCTTAGTTGCAATTAAGATAGAGAAAAGACGTTTTTTTTTAAGTTACGTGCACAGTATTGGAAGTTATTTGCATTCAGATTCGGATCGCATGAAAAGAAAATGTATCAAATTTAATTCGAAAGATTTGTGTTTTCCTGCTTTTAATTATCTTAAGGTTACATCACAAAACAGCTGCCTTTCATGAAAATTTATCTATCTGCTATATTAAATTTATAAATGTATGCATTTTACTTTTCGGAATAAGTAAGTAAAAAATGATATATTTTTTTAACAGTTTAAAATTTGGTATGTCAAGCCTTTTAATTAAATTACCTGGGGGAAACTGAATTGTACATTTAATGTAAGAAAGTATTTTGCATCCAATAGTTAAATTCATAATTATTACATTATCTTTTTATTATAATAGCTTATTACAATAAAAATCCTCTATATTAATACCTTCAATATTATTTATCTCTAATTATAATCCTCTATATTTTATTCTCTATATTATAGTATAACCTTCTATATTATTGCTCCTTTATATTTTACAGTATTTTTAAGAAAAATAATTTCATATCACAAAAACTTAAAACAGCATAAATATTTTAGGAATTTCTCGTTATTAAAAATAAACTAAATTACAATTCTTATATTTAGTCATGGTAGTATATTTTAGTCAACAGAAATTAAAACATTTAATGATAATTGATTCAATATGTCGTAAGTAAAAAATTTAAGAATCAAACACTTAATATAAAAGGTCATTGAAGACCAGTATAACGTAAAAGAACGTATAATAAAGAGATGATTATAAATCGACAGCAGATTTTTTATTATTTTTCATTCAAAATTATTTAAAACAAATATTATCCGTTCTAAATAGAACATGGAAGAAAACTGAATGTTACTTACATATGAAAAGTTTTGTTACTTCCTTTGGAGAATCTGTTTTTATAATTAAATGTTGCACCGATTTTGTCATTGCTAATGGGAAAATATACGCATATACTTTTACAAAAACAAATTCAACCATTAATTTAATGCACTCTCGTTGTTTACTCAACAGAATTCGCCACTGATGCCACTGCAGCGTTTTTGAATTTAAAAAAAAAGTGTTGCCGTAATTCAGGCTGTGCGATTTAGTTATTTCTATATCTATGATTTTAATATACTTTTTACGACCGGATAAACAAATGTTTTACTAATAAAATCCAGATACGTATGAACATTTTTAACAGTTGCTAACGAAAGTAGTTATATTGTTTTTAGTAACAGTACAGAACCCACAGCGTTCACAACCAATTATTTTTTTTTTAATTTCGCGGTGTTTTCAATGTTTTGACTTTGCACTAAAGGACAATGTTAGCCAAATGATTCTGGCATTTTAGGGAGTATCGATTCTTTACAATCAACAATATAAAGCAAAGTACAGCAGAATATAACATGCCCTAATGTTGAATACTACAAAATGTTTAATGATGACAAAATGTTCTTTTTACCGGGATCATTCCCAATATTTTACATCTGAGGGCATCTCTTTTGAAACATGAGGATCATCATCCGCAAATAAACATTTCAGTACCTTTTATTAATAGTGATAGCAGTGAGAGGATAATGATAAGACAACAGAAAGGGTTTAAATCTCAAATCGAACCTCTAGGCTCGGGTATCTAACAGAAATTCCTAATTTCAAAGTCAGTATTAATTAATTTTTACAGACAAACGTAAATTAAAAATGTTGAGTATTGAAAAATATTTGACTTAACTACACGAAGTCATGAATAATTTAGGATATTAATATAAGCGAATGATGCACCAATTCACAAAATTATTGGTCATAAAGAATAAATTGTAACCTAAAGGGTCATAGGTCATCAGGAGCCTCGACGGGACAACCAAGAGCCCCGCCCTATCATTATCTTTTCTAAGCCACTATTGTTTAGATGTGTATATAATTTTCCGAGAGAATATTTGTTTTCATTAATGGAACATCTTTTTTTTAACTTTATTTTTTATAAAATCACCCAATTATAAAAACCTTTCCAAAAACGAGCCTAATCACGTAACATTCATATTATGTGTAGATACCATTTTTTAAATTGTTAGTGGCCTTCGGCCACTACTATCAAATAGCTACAACAACAACAACAACAAAAACACTATAATTCTACAATAATGTAGTTTAAAACTGACGAAATGAAACATTTAAATTTTGAAGTAATAGAAAATGAAGGTTCGGTTAAAAAAATGATTTGATTAAGAACTTTTAATAACGATGAGAACATGTTTCGTTGGTTGTAAATAATAACAACAGAAAAGCTTGTTACAACAATGTGGATTAGTTATAAAATTCTATAATTATTTAATATTAATAAAACTAATTAAACTGTAAATTTTCTTTTATCTTGCATAAAAATTTAGATGATTTAATCCGTATATTTTGGAAGCCAATATCTTAAATATATATAGATAGAAAATGCATTTAAAAAAAATGGCAAAATCAAAAACTAAATTATATAATGTAACTAAAGGGAAATTTAAAAAAATGACTACGAAGTGCAAAATAATATTTCTTTATCTATTCAGTTGAAAACATGTGTGCGTCTAATCAAATTTACTCATAGAACGACAAAGTCTGTTGTCGAAAAGACTAATTTTAGCATAGAATAACACTTAAGCTGACCCTCCTTTGAAATGAATTCTTTTTTTTTTTATGACGTCTTGTTTTCCAAATATTTCTGTACTAACGAGTGTCATTTTTTTCTATTATGTAGTTCGTGAGTAGTGATGTAAACAATTGGGAGACTCGTGGAATTCCTGAAACAGGGCGTTAGACACAGTGGCGGTAAAATGAGTAATTTGTTTTAAAATAAAGAGGTGTATCAACGAGCCATGTTTTATTTCCAAGTGTAAACTCCTGCCACGGGGTTTAGTATATTATATCTATATAATGTTTTTACCGCCCTCTAGGTTTTTACTACATTGTCTTAACCGCCGCACTTTGTATATGATACCCCAAGTAATGTCATAACACAGGAACTAATGTCTAAAGAGGATGATATGGTATAGGATCTCGTAAAGCAAATTAAACGCACAAAAACAGAGTAAAAAGCACTGCTTACCTGGTTTACAACATTGGCATTTCAGGATTTCGTGTGCATGTAAAAATCCGAGCGTTCGAACCCGACGAGTCCCACACTATTGCGTTGAAAAACCACGCGAACCTCTAGAGGCGGAACTATTGATGAGTTCGCATTCCGTGCGTAGGATTTTCCAAGCCTTCCCAGCCCAGAGCGTTAGCGAAAAAAGCAACGCTTCGCAATGCCTGTAACAAAGGCTCTGGGATTGCTTGCATTTCCCTGTGAGTGCTTGCGACACGCCGCTTTTTTCCCTATACGGGGTGTTTACGCCTTTTCGCCGGAAAATTGGCAAAGCGCCATCCACGAGAGTTTGGTTTCTCAGCATTTCTGAAACGGAGCTAATGGCCGCTCATTTGATTACGGCCCTAGCTGTCCTACATTTTTTCCCCATTCAAGCCGTGCATTTTTACTCTTTGCAAATGACTTTTCGCTCCTTTGGAAGACTTCGGAAGGGCGGGGAAAAAGGGTTAAAGGCCAGTTCCCAAGGAAACAATGTTACGAGGGGAAAGAAGCAGATAGGGTTGAGGTGTTTTGTGGACCCGTTCACCCATTCAGAGAAGTTGGGGTCGCACCGTTTGGGTGAATGTCGCCAACGGCATGTTTAGTTTTCCACCGATAATGTGTGATATAGAAGTCTGAATGTGTGTATGTATAAATCTGAAAGGTTATTTCTGAGGTAATGGCATCACACCGTAATGATCTGTTGTGGGTTTGAAGTTCCGTAGAGATATGATGCAAGTGAAACAGCAATCTGTGTCTCATTGCGTCGTTAGTGTTTTATGAGAATGTAATGAAATGCAAAAGTGCCATATGTTGGGGTGAATTGAGTATAGGTATTTATTGGGAAAAGTCCCATTTTCTGTAAATGTGCAGTATACTATAAATGGGCCTAGATGACATTATCTCACAGAATATTCCAAGTTCCAGTTTTTCCATAGAGTATTCCAAGACCATTCTTTTATGTTATAACTTTTCAAAATGCTCAAGGAAAGCTCATTTGCAATTTTGTAAGAGCCTCCTCTCTTTTGGGCTTGAGTGTTTAATGTAGAGTATTAATGTTTCTACCTTAACCGTATAATATATTAAAGAAAAGCGAAATCAGAAACACTGAAGTCTCTGAAATTATGAAATTATTTACTCAACTCAGAACAGAAAGGTAATGCAAAAAAAGTTAAAACATTCGAAATCATCTTAATGAGATGGATGAATCTGGTGTACTGCGACCAATTTAGTAATCCTCGGTTCTATTTTCGTCAGCACTAATCTTAAATCACCGCGATTGACTATTTGCAATCGGTTAACCCATAACAAAGAAATTTCTTTGTCTTGTTAATAAATTGGTTACCGCACTGAATTCACGTTCTACTAAGTGTCATGAGCAGAATACATAAACGAATGTTTCTTAATTTTCTCTTCTTTCTTTAATGCTTTCACTGCCCCCTTACAGTTACTCATCGCCCCCCAAATGCACCTGTGGTCATCACCGCCCCCCCCCCCTGGATCGCTGCAGTGCCCACCAGGGGGCGGTAGCACCCACTTAGGGAATCACTGGTATAGACTATAAAGTATATTACACTTGATAAAGTGAGATCAAAATTTTCCCGTGTAGAAAGTTCCTCGCTTGTACAGAACCGCAGACATCGAAAATTTCGAAACACCGTCCAACCGAAATTCCTGAGCAACATCTTGCAAAAGACCCCGTAAAGATAGTGTTACCCTCCCGCTTAGATTTTGAAACTTCTAGTCAATGGCTAATTGGACATCTGAATGTGTTTATCTATGAGTGTAGAATTTTCCAGGCGTCAAGACCAGCAGGGAAAAAGTGTCTTGCTGTGCTTAATTTCTGCGTGGTTGGAGGGACGCCATTTTTTATTACCCGATCCAACTTTTACTTATTTGTCCTCAGAATAAATCAAAGCAAACTATCTATGGAAAACTTAAATTCAAAAACATTACCATCTTGCTGTCGGTCACAGTTTCATAGTTTGAACACTGTCGTTGATATGGATAACTGGTCAGCTGGGAATTTCGAGAAATGCGACTTTTCCGACTTTTCTGTCTTCACATGAATTATCCTTCTTATGTGGATGCCCTTAGTTGTTTTTTTCAAGCAAAGAAATGTGAACAAATATTAACTGTAAGCGCATTTACTTTTTTCTAATGAGTTACGATTGGAGTTAATATAACTGAGAGCGAATACTCAAAAATTACTTCAAAACACATGCATGTACTGTTTTTAAATTCTTACAGCCATGTGTGCTAGACCTCATTCTTTTAAATACCAAGCAAAACATAATTTTACTAAATTCAAGCAAGCAAAACATAATTTTACTAAATTCAAGCAAGCAAAACTAAATTCTCACAGTCAGGTGCGCTAAGTCTTAGCCTTTTGTGTATCAAGCAAACTATAATTTTAATCAGCTTGAAACCGTCTGGGAGTCGGTGTTCCACTTTAAGTATTGGAAAGTGATGTTTGTAACTGTAACCTGCACAATTTTTTAAAATTTTTTTATGAAAAATTCAGAAAAACAAGTGGACTGTGTTGATGTTTATTATCATCTGCTGCTATTATCTTAAGCAAAATCTTTGCCATAGCATCAACAAACTAATGGTTTTGAGAATCTTGTTGTAAGATTCAAGATTGAGCAGCAAAAATGTGCATTAAAAGTTAATATCTCTTTTCTAAATTAAAAATCAAATGTTTGTCACTGAGTTTCAGATCCCCGTCATTTTCTACACTAGAACACCCAATTTTTCATCTCCACCGGGGAAAATAATATTTTATTCATGAGAAATATATAAAAACAGCTAAACTCCTCATTAATTTGTGTATTTTTTAAGGTGAAAAATTTCAACGTCAGTTTTACCTACAGTAGAATAAAAATAATCTCCACCAATCAGAATTCTCGCAAAATTTGAATCCACCAATCAGCGATCGAATAAAAATGGTAGGACAGTTAATCCAACTCAAAGGCAAAATCATTTTACAATGGTTAAAAAAAAGAAAACCATTTTCCAATGGTTAAAAATTTATAACTTACATGTTTTGCAATTCATAAATTATTTTAATCCTCCCGAATTTAAACACTGAAACGCGTTAACGTTAACTTGTGGGTAAAACTAACGTTAAACATTTAACGTTAGTTTTACCCACAAGAGAGTAAAAATAATTTCCACCAATCAGAATTCCCGAAAAATTTGAATCCACCAATTAGCGATCGAATGAAACCTCAAAAATACTTTTGCCAACATGAGAGCGACAAACCATTTTCCAATGGTTTAATAGCTATGATAGTTGAGGCATAAAGACTATAGTTTTCTATGCAGCTGAAACAGAATATATACTGCACTGTTGCCAAAATACGAAAGACATTGATGGACACGCTTCGAATTTTTAATTTTAAAATCATTTAAAATATGATTGGCAATGGAAACGCTAATAACCGTGGCCAATAATTGTTGCATAGTTATTGTTATAACATATTTCTTACACTTTGACTCCAAGTTCATCGACGTTTACCCAGATATATTTTAACGACTTGCCAAATAAAGAGATCTTAAAGATAATATTACATGGAAAATGTGTGTCACTCAAAAAAAGGTTGAATGCCTCCCAAATGTCGTTTTTTTTCTACTTGTGAATTGTGCTGCATGTGTATAAGCTACTTAAATGACAAAAAGTATTTTACAAAATTTAGATCTCCTTTCTATTGCAATTAGAGTATCGAATTTATTTCAGACTGATCCAAGCATAAAATGTTAAATTAACTAAAGGCTTATGTTTTGTTTCTCTTACTTAATAAAGCATATTTCCTTCAAAAAAAAATTGAAAATAAAAAAAAGCCGGTGTTGTAATAGCAAGGAAACAGAAATGCACGTAACTTAAAAAAAAACGTCTTTTCTCTATCTTAATTGCAACTAAGATTGTTGGATTTTACAAAAATTTAGGTAGGGTAAGGTTGCTTAAGTCGTACCAGTGCTTAAATCGTACCACTTGAGTTCTGAACGAACTGCGCCGACAACCACGAATGTAACCAAAGTGAAATATACCTCTGAATCAACCAGGTGTTTTAAGTGTCATTTTCTGTTATAAAAGTTGTTTGTTTTAAATCCTCTCATGAAGTAAGTTTATGTCAATTTTTTTATAATTTTCTGCATATGTATGGAAGCTAATATTGGAAGTTAATTATTGATAAAATTGCGTTGCTTGTTATATATAAATTCAGAAGAATATATATAATCGTTTGATCGAAACGAGATTGTATTGATTTCATTCAATGTTTGATTATTTTATCTTTAATTTTAACTTGTGCCGTGTCTTAAGTCGTACCCATAAGAGATTCCTAAATCGTACTGGTACGACTCAAGAAATTAATTCTTTTTCAGCCTATTCGCAGATGACTTTGCTTTGATTTTTATATTTTAGCCATAATTATGTCAAAACAGTGAAAATGTATTTATAATAAATGGAAAAAAGAAGATATGGAAGAGGCTTTAACTAAATTATCCGAAGGAGTTATTGGCTTCAATGACTCACTCGTCTGTTTGACATCAATAATCAAGAACTTTCCGCAGTGGTTACACAGGAAAATAAAGAAATCCATGAAAAAGAAACGGAAGCGTCTATAAACCAAATAAAAATCCATTTAAATAATTTAGCTCCTATCCCAATAATAAACCGAAACAGTGGATGCTCTACCTCGTCAATCGAAATAATTTCAACACAGAATAAAGAAAATAGTATAAGAAATGCGATAAATAAAAGAAATGCAGCTATTAATAAAAAGGAATTGGCATTAAAAATTAAAAAGAAGAAAAGCAATTGGTTTTGTTTTATTTGTAGAGAAGATCGAGAGAAAAAACACGATAAATTGCTTGAAATGAAAATTATGGGGTCACGATTTATGCGCTGGAGTCAATAAAAGAACAAAAAAATATATATGTGATGCTTGAAATACCTGAATTTTCCGTTTGAATAAGTATCATGTAAACTGATTAATAAAAAATAAATTTTCATTAATTTTGTTGCTTAATTTAATCCTTAGGTACGACTTAGGCTATAGGTGGTACGACTTAGGAAACCGGTTTCTTTAGTCGTGCCGATGTAATATTTAAAGATTTAGTTTATTTTACTTGAAAGCATATAGATTTTTTATTTTTGTTATAATAAATAGTTACAACATTAGTATATGTTGTGAACAACACATTTCCTTTTCATTTATTTGATAAATCCTAGGTTTTATACGATTTCTCTCTTAAGGGGTACGACTTAAGCAACCTTACCCTAAATAGAAGTCTATGTTTCATTATGTAAATCAAACTTTTTGATTTGAGATTGATTTCAGCGTAGAATATGCAAATACACTCTATAACAAAAAAAATCGACGCACCAAGAAGGAGTTGTCCGGCTGAGACGAAAAGTGGTGGATATGAAGACAATGTACAGAATAGTAAATGATTAAAATGTCAGAGCAATTGAATGATTTATTTCAGAGTTATAGTAACAGGTTCAATAAGGTGTTGACCCGCCTCTAGCCTGGATACAAGCTGCCACACGGCGTGGCATAGACCGATAAAGCACCCGGAGGGTCTCCTGCGATATTTCCTGCCAAAGTCGCTCCAATTGTCGAATGAGGTCATCAAAATTCCGTGACAGATGCAATCGCCTTTCCATCGTATCCCAGACATGATCGATGAGAGAGAGATCTGGCGATCTGGCAGGCCAAGGAAGAGTTTGACAAGCTTGCAGACAGTTCATAGCAACATGTGCCGTATGTGCTCTGGAATTGTCCTGCTGAAAAACCAGTCCAGGGCACTTCAAAAGGAACGGTAGCAAAACAGGTCTTAGGATATCGCCGACGAACCGCTGTGCAGTAAGTGTACCTCTAATGACGACCAAAGGGGTCCGGCTGTCAAAGAAAATGGCACCCCAGACCATAATACCTTGTTGAGGGCCAGTGTGGCGTGCAACAGTGAAAGCAGGATCCGCCCTCTGCCCTGTGCGTCTCCAAACACGTCTTCGATGATCGTCAGGACAGAGTTGGTAGCGGGATTCGTCGCTAAAGACTATACCTCCCCAGTCGGCATCATTCCAACCTGATCGAGCCATGCACCACTGTTATCTGGCTCGGCAGTGTGCAGGCGTAACGGTCGGCGTGAGCGTAAATTTCGCTCTCTCAACCGTCTGTGAATAGTCATGGTGGACACTGGTGTTTGGATTGAACGTCTGATGGTTGATAGAGTTGAAGAAGGCGCTGTGACAGCTGATCGGACAATGACTCTGTCCACACGATCTGTTGTAGCCCTAGGTCGACCGCTACCGTCCTGACGCTAAACTCTCCTATTTTCCTCCCATCCTTGCCAGCATCTTCGAATCGTCGCATCTCTTCGTCTCAAATGACGAGCGATTTTCCGATTTGTCCAACCTGCCTCTTTCAATCCAATGATACGACCTCTGTCAAACTCTGAAAGTTGCTCGTAATGAGCACGAATCCTGCAACGAGGCATTTTTTAAGTTGTTGAAAAGTCATCTGAATCGCAATCAAACCGAAAGTTTTAACAACCGTTGAAGAACTGCTCCTTATATACGTCTGCTGGATGCGCAGTTCCGATGCTCTAGAGATCAAACTATTCATTCATTGGACACCAAATTTTAATCATTTGCATATCTGTTCAAAACATTCATGCATACGAAATTCGAAAGCAATCTGATGATTGCTTCTTGGTGCGTCAATTTTTTTGTTATAGAGTGTATTTTCTCATTGAAAATTTCAGACCCCATTCTATTTGCTTTATAATCATATTTTGATGAATTTTTAGCAAGTAGCGCATTGAAATGAGTTTAAATAAATAAAATAAAATCTGGAATGCCGTCTTGATGCCGGTCCTCACTTAATCAATAAAAAAATCAGAATAAAAAGTGATTACTTTTCGCAATTTTATTTTTAATTTAAATTCTTTTTACAACTGCTTCAGCACGCGAGAAAAGAATTCATTTAAATTATGAATAAATAATTTGTGTGCATATTGCTACAAATGAAACTTCAAAATAAATTGCATATTTGGGATTTAATCTGAACTAAGTACAAGTATTTTAAAGGATAAAAGAGCTCAAGAAGACCTACTAAATCAGATGACTAAATTATGATATTAACCAATATGCATTACATGTGAATCAGCAGAGAAGTACAGAAAATAACGAAAATTACCCTTCACTAGCATATTTAATAACGTCTGGCCAGTCAGTGACTTAAAATTATTATTACTCAAAGGCATGTGAATAACAGAACACAATTAAAATATAATGTTCAGAGTTAGCTAAAAGCAGAGTTAACAGGTAAGAACTTCTTAATTTTTGGTTGATTAGAAACTACCTTAAAAAGTTCTCACCTAAGAAAACGTAGAATTTTTGAAAGGATGGTATTTTCTATCTGCACACTTACATAAAATAATGGTAAATGCTATGGAACAAATAGATAAATACAATATGGGAAAAAAATAACATTCTTTGTAGTTTTTTTGGAGGTTTTCACTAGCTTTTAAGGCAATTGAATAATTTAAATGAAGTTTAGATAAACTCACTTGTGTCACAAAATAATACTTTGCGACATTGTATGCAAGCCAGCTGGATACGTCCGACAGAAATTCGAATTTGTAATTTCAAAACCCTTTTCAACAAATGGTTTAAGACTGTAATATTACTTTCTATGATTTTTCTGTATATTTGAACTACTATAGGTTACATTATATCAGTCATAAACTTTCAAATTCTCATCTCGAATATACTTCAGAGTGTATGACAAACATATATCCTTTAATTAATAGCATTAGATATTTGAAAACAAAACCAAAACGCATGAAGCTATGGTTAAGGTTAAGCGAAAGAATTTTTGATTACATTTCGTTACAATTAAATATCTTTTTGTAAAAAAAATAGAGAATGTTCGATAAAAAAAATCTTTTTTAAGAGCGTGTATATCCGAAATCATATTTGCTTCAAATTAGTAAAAAAAGGTATTAATTTCAATTAAGTTTGTTAATTTGAGAGGGAGAAAGATAAAACTGTTTTTAGGCTTTTCCAAACCAGAGGTCGTATCAATTCAGAACTCAAACAAATTTTCTTCTCGTAGGAGATCAAGTATTCGATCTTCATGAAGATCGAAATAAAATTGAGAACTTTTGTGAATTATAAACAATTCCACAAGCCAACATACGAACGTATATAGTGCTATACCCAAATAGATCACTGATGTTATATTTCATTCAATAGATATATATATCGGTTAGGATGGACTGTTTATAGGTAGAATGAATAATAATTTTAAACTGAATAATAAAGGAGGGAATGTTGCAAAAATTGTTCAGAACCGCTTTCCCGTAACTGCTGACCCCCAGGTGTGAACATGGTGCCGGGTCTCACTACGGGGCGTGGCGTCTCCGGGCTCCCCTCTGATGATCCAAGCTCTGGAGAAGTGAAGGACTGGACTTGCACATCACTTTCTGGTCGAAGGATCATATAACAAAGGGTTGTTCAGCCGAACTCCCTTCGAACGAGCGGGCCCACTGAGTCAACTTTGTAGTTGTACTCAAGGGTCAGATTCCTCAAGTCTGAGTATGGGGAGCTGACTGGGGTGGCCGCACCGGGATCAACCCCTCCGAGAGGCCATTTGGTAGGATGGGGGCGGAGAGACCTGGAGTTTGCTTCGGCAGTGTCAAATATGTAAAATTTCAGTAACAGCTTAAATCAGAGTAGAAGATATAACGTCAACACGTAAGGAAAAAAAAAAGCTGTAAAAGAACTTACAGTTTTGACATACGTTTTTACATAAGTCAAAGTTCTTTTACTTTGTCAGTCTGTCAGAAAGTCATTCAGACAGTTTTTAAGTCAGTAAACTTTTTTACTGTAAGTTGTGTTGTGTATGTAACTTACACGCATAGGCGGCTCGTGCATGCAAAAAGTGGAGGGGCAAAGAATTTTTATTAAGTAGTTTTAACAATTACTTTTAGTATATAATTATTATTAGTAGTTACATAATTATTAGTAAGTATATTATTATAATTATAGTAAGTATATTATTATAGTTATAGTAAGTATATTATTATAATTATAATAAGTATATTATTATAACTATAATATGTATATTATTATAATTATAATAAGTATATTACTATAATTATAGTAAGTATATTATTGTAATTATAATAAATATATTACTATAATTATAGTAAGTATATTATTATAATTATAATAAGTATATTACTATATTATAGTAAGTATATTATTATAATTATATAATTTCATAATTACATTAAATTATAGTTATATTAGTAAGTATATAACTGTAATTAAAATTATTAGTATTATAAATAATTCCAATAATTACTACAATGTCCTTAATCGTTTATTAAGTAAGTTTAACAAAATCGTAAGCTTAATAATCATAACTTTTTGAAAGTTTTCTTGAAAAGTGGGGGGGCAAGGCCCCCTAGTCTTCAAAAGTGAGGGGGCAATCGCCCCCCTTGCCCCCCCCGTACGAGCCGCCTATAAGTTACAGTAACATAACTTGCAATGAACACTAATGTTTTCTTACTACAAAAATACTGGCACAATAGTATGACCAACTATCCTCCACTGCAGGGTCCTCTAACCTATATTGAGGGATTTAGAATTCCTTTTTATACATGTACAAGAGAGAGAAAATGAAGGGAACGAAAGTAACATACATTGACGATTACCTTCAGAAAAATACCATGCATAGACAGAGATGCTGAAAATAAAACTAACCTGAAGTCCTCAAATTGTACTACACCTTGCAATGGTAAACCGTCTTCATTGTTGTCTGTCTACAAGCAAAATGACGTCATTAGGCGTGATGGCCGATTCCCTGCTTCGGTTTGTGTTGCAACAGGCTAAGGCGAAGGTTGCGGCTGACTTTTGCTTTCTTTCCGCCAAAATTATCATTAAACGTGTTGGCGAATGCAAAAATACTTTCTGAAAACGCAGAGGTGTTGCAAAACGTCGTGCTGCATAAATCAGGATGCTTCGGTTAGTGAAGTAATGCGTTACTTCGTAGAAATGATTTCTGGAAGTGTTTCCTCATTTTTTTGCGGTTTCAGTAGAGGACGGACAAGTTGTATTTGATATGACAGATTTTTTAAATATTTATGCAATTATATAAACAGATCTCGGGTTTATTCGGAGAGAATATGGTTTGTCAAAATGTGTGAAGATAAACATTCACGCAGGTTTGGAAACATCTTGTGTTTATTAAAAAAATATGATGAAACTAATTTTTGTCTTTTTTTCTATGAAATTAATTGCTAAATTAAACTAGAATGTTTTTTAGGAACTTCTTTTTTTCAAATTTTTTAAGGACATTAGGAAAGTTTTTCTTTTTTAGGATTTCTGAAACATGAAATTTCTTTTTCTAGGAGACAGAAATTTTGTTGGAAAAAAAACACGCCATTAAACATACCTGATATTATGTATGCTCATGCAAAGATTGCCACTTCATTTTCATTGAGTCTTCAATGACAAGGTTATAAGGCAAAGAGTGTGAGAACGATGGATAAATAAACAAGTTTTACAACGTAAGCCTTATGACAATTAGAAGTCAAGGATGATAATATGCTTTTCAAATCGACGTTTACACAAGCTTATAATAAGGCACTGGTACTGGGCTGTAAACTTGTTGTTGAGACTGTTCTGGCTTATCCACAAGACTAAAACAAATGTTTTGGCAATATTAAATTGCCAATAATATGTAAGTAAATAAGCATACCCAGAGGGGGGCCACAATCCAAATACAAGAGTTTATGAGGTATATTCATCACTCCCGGGAGCATTTTTACAAATGGGACTTGGGTTTGGAAATGGAAGGGAATGAAGCAACGTGATTGGTTGATATCCAGCAGACAAGAATACAAGAGGGTAATTCAGCAACTCACCACTTGAGCCACGAACTGTCCGCTCATGACAACTCACGGGATTAGAAAAGAAGTTTATGTGTTATTGTATTTTCATTTTTCCATCAGAATTCACGTGTTTAATTGCGAAGTGTTCTTTTTAAAAATAGCTGTGCTTCATAGTTTCCTTTAGGGATCTGGAAAAAAGCTATACTTATTTATAAAACGAGTTTGACTTCATAGAACTTGCATAAAATGGATTTTATTCGCCACAAATGTAATAGAAACGAATCCTTTTTGTCAAAATTTTAGTAATTTAATAAATAATATTCGCTTATTGGTAGACGCCTTACAGAAACCTATTATTTCCAAGTATTTACTCGAAATATCTGTTTTATTAAAAATAATTAAAAAAATGAAAATTTTAAGTTATTTTTTATACAGATTTAATAACACAGATGTTATATTCTAATTTTAAGTTAAACAGCAGTAATAAAAAGTACTTTTTTAATGTTTGTTATGTATGTAACACATACGGCATTTATATGTATTCGCTGTCACAAATAAAAAAAATTGTATATTTCCCCGTGAGTTCTTATTTTTAAGAAGTTGTCATGCAACTTTAACAGGATGCAATATAAATATAAAATATTTTCTGTATGCAAACGTCTTTGAATATAAATATGGATAATAAACTTGTTAATATCTTTAAATTCTTAAGCGAGTTTTGAAATAAATTTTAATATAACTTTTCCTGTAAATAAAATTGATATATAAATAAAGCTATTAAAAATTTAACATATTTTAATGAGAGATAAATTTTAAATATTTATCCTTTTTTGAGAGAATTTAAACAATGATGCAGCACATTACTGAATTACAATAATAACTGCTGTAATCAAACCTTTATAATTTAACTTTTTAAAGCCACATTTTTGTCAAATAAAACACACAGAGAGCTCATTCCAATTCAAAATAACTTAAAGTGGAAAATAGTATAATAGCACTAAATCATTTCAAGTAGACTACATTCATCTGGTAGAAAGATCAGCTAAACTTTGTGCTTTAAATATTTTAGCTGCCTTTTAACTCACACAAAAATTTAAAAGAATGGACTAAAAATTTGCAGTCAAATGGAGTGTATTTGTTTTAATACTAAACAACTTGTTATAAAATGAAGAAACGTTTAATCATTTATGTATAATCTCTTCATATGTATATAATAATTTTTTTCATATTACATGTGCTATCCATGACTGTAAATAGTATTTTAAGCTATATTGCTTAAAGTTATTGCTAATATAAATCCACTTTTTGAAGAGTAGGAATTCATTCAAATTACATAATTATAATGCTCTCATTTATCGTGATTTATATATACATTTAAATGTATAATTCAACTTATAATGCTGTGACAGAGATTTTGTTTTCAGGAAAATAGGAAGCTAAAATATGTGGTTTAGATCATAAGTATTCATTTTAAGCATAAACTAATTTTTTTTCACCTTTTAATTATTGAAAGTGCTACTTTTATATATTCAGTTTTTATATCAATGCAATTATTTTTTCAATATGGTTGTTTTACCCTATTCCATTCTGGTTTAAGGGCTGCTATTTTGTAAACAAAAATATATTAAATTTCATTTTACATAAGAAAAACAATTCAACAAGGTTTAATGATAAAAAATATTTTATTCATTTAAAAATAGTTACATAAATATAAAAACGTGTGTACATAAAAAAGTATGGAGAATAAATACATAATACAAAAAGAGTATGGATATATTCAAGAATGTATTCAGTTAAATTTGCTTTAAAGTGTGTGTAATTTAAATTTATTATTTAAGAAATTGTAACATCATAAGAAATACTGGCTAAATATTAAAGAATTTAGCACTAGCATATGTGATTTCATTATTAAATAATTCAAAAATAATTTATTCTAACTATTCAAATTACATGTGAAAACAAAATTAAGCGAATTAATAATGAATGCTTAATTGCAATGTTAATGTCTTGTGTTATAAATAGTTTTTCACCTACCAACACACGTATTTTGTTTCAGCAGGTTTGAAATCTCATGTGTATTAAACTTGAAACTAAAGTTGTTATCCATTTTTGGATATCGTCCATATTATTAATGTTGCTTCGGATGACAATAATATCCTCATGGTCTTCTGCAGTTTCATTATAGAAAAAACTTTTGTGGAGAAAAAGGCTTCCAACCCACCGTTTCCTTCCATTTCGAATCAAATAAGTCGTTTCATATATGAATTTCGAATTTCGAGTAAACGCGAGAACCTACGTCATCGATGTCTACTGAGAATCAGCCAATCACGTTGCATCATTCCCTTCCATTTCCAAACCCAAGTCCCATTTGTAAAAATGCCTCCCGGGAGGCCTGCCATCTAAAGAAACCAAAGCAAAGGACCAAGGTTCAGCCACATTACCGAAAAGCGCACTGATCAAAAACCAACAACAAATCCAAATACAATCCAATCATTATAAAACACCAATAAGAGTAAGCAAATATAAATTCTCAATAAAATCCATACTATAGAATTGCACTGAGATTGCAAATCACAATTAAAATCATAATCACCATCACAATCAGCATTTCCACCGTTGTCACAATCACAAACAGACTATTAATTACAAATTGCCCCAACGGCGTATCGTGTTGGTAGTGCCGGTTCCCGTAAGATCATCGAAGCGAAGCAGCAACTGGCGCGGTTAGTACTTAGGTGGGAGACCACTCTGGCTGGCTGCGTGCTGTTGGGACACATCATGTACAGGCGGGATACGTGCATGTAAAATCTGTGGTCCTGAAAGTCCTGTGGCTCAGCATAGCGTTATGCCGTGGGTGCAGGGACCCGGAGTAACCTTCTCCTTCGGGTCTATGCCTAAATTGTAGAAGGTGTATAGTCCGTGGCG
>Ga0115856_100358_pt1 | contig 17006 bp, 17 predicted proteins | sample InSIn4gowninarea_FD_83870 | JGI IMG/M metagenome (GOLD analysis project Ga0115856, IMG submission 83870)
TATAAGAATATGCACATTATTTTCTAATTTTTAACCACAAATTCACTTAAAAAGACTAAGAAATAATAAAGTTTGGAAAAACATAAATGTGGCCCAATGATAATAAAAGTGGAATGAATGTGGTGACATAGTAGTGAAATGGAGGTGATATAATGGACATAATATTGAAAGTGTAATGGAAATGAATGACATTTTCAAGACCCAACATACCCCCCAACTGAAGTTATTGCATGTCCTCATGCAATATATATTACATTAACTCTTTTGATCCTTGAGCTTTGGCTTAACTTTGCATGATATCCTTTGATAACTTCATATTTATGCAAAGTGTTTTACTTGAATTGCAACATGGTTGGTTCTTGTGTTACAACCAATTTTTTTGTTGTTGCATTCTATTTTGATATTTGAACTTTGCATAATGATATTTTGATTATTTTTGCAAAGTATATCTTTATTGGATTGCATGATGGTTGGTTCTTGTGTGACAACCATGATTTTGTTTGTATCCAATTTATCCTTTAAGCACCTTTTTTTTTTAAAAGCCATTGTATGCTCATAATAACAATGTAATAGTTAATATATGTTGGAAGTATGTGGGCTCCTGAGTATGATATGAACATGGAAAGATATGAATATGAATGTATTCCCCCCCCCCCAACTGATGGATTTGACAATTTTAGGAAATGAGAAAGGGAAATTTTTTTCCCACAATTATCATTCTAGCTTTTTATGGAATTCTATGGTCAAAAGTTAGAAAATGACGTACCTTAACTTACCCTTTGGAATGGATGAGTTGTATGTGTGGTGGTTGCAAAATTCTGATCATATTCTTCCTCAAGTGGCTGAACAAGAGGAGTCATGGATAAAGATATCAGATGACTCTTTATTACTTCTACTAAAACTTGCTGAATCTTTTCCAAAACGCTGAAAATAATAGTCTTCATGTCTTCAAAACTCATTGGCACAATTCCTACTATGTGAAAAGATGTTCTGATGTCGAACATAGTAGAAAATTGTTGACTTAGTGGCCATTAATGGATGCCACTAGTCAACACGAGAACTCTCACCATTGATGACAATGAGAGTCAAGATGCCCAAACACATCTTGCTAGGTACGAATGATTTTGTCGATGTCGAGTCACCTAGAAGATCTAACGAACAAGGGACATTAATGTATTCCCATTGTTTGTCAGCATGAGAACTTGCCATTAAGGCATGCAAGCCTCAAGGTGTTTTTACAAAGAACTTAGACTCAAAGGACTATGGACTCAATAATTTGCAATGAAGCAGGGCTTATTTGCAAAATGAAAATGATAAGAAATGGAAGATGAAATTGGAAGATGGCAATGGACAGTACAAATGGCAATGGGCAATAAGCATGTGAATGAGCCTCTTGCTTTTATTTGTGGATTATGAATGGACAAAAAGAGATGGAAAGTGTATGTGAATGTAAATGGAAAATATGGAGTGAAATGAGGTGAATGGTTTATTATGAAGCATGGATGTGATGGAGACAATAGTATCTGAAAGTTTTTCAAGTGTTTGGATCTGATTTTGCATCAGCGTATTTCATCTTTATTGCTGATCATCCTCTTATGAAACAAATTGGTCTCTTAGAGAGACACCATTCTCTTGTAGTCATTTGTCCTTCCTCTTGGAACCTGCAAAAAATACTAATACTTTTTCTGCAATGGAATGTAAGATTATCAAAGGAGAGAGGTGATCAGTCTCTCTAGTTATGATATTTACATACAAAACTAAGAATTTGTATTAATGAAACAAGTTCTCAATGGAAAAATCAAAAGAATTTATACCTGCTTTGGAATTGGTGCCCCAAGTTGAATGTTGCTGCTTTTCAGCAATTTATTTCATTATTTTCCATTTCAAACTCTAATGATGGATTTCTTATTGTGTACATCTTGTTGAGATCTTTCTAACGATACTTGAATCATCAAAATCTGATTTTGTATGAGAAAGTTAGGTTGATTTGAACAATGAGGTTTTTTCAGCTGTGGAATTGGAGAACAGTTGTGGAATTGGACTTTAGCTGCGAAATGTAAACGGTTTCTGTAGCTAAAAATCTTGAATAAAAAATTAGCCATTCATCTTTCATCATCAGTCCAAAATTAATCAATACTTTCAGAAAAGTGAGCAAATAACTTATTCATTTCATTAACTCAAAATTATTATTTTTTTCTTGACATGCGGCGACTTAGTGTGGCGACTTGGTAATAACACATAACTTGACTTCCCTTTGACCAGGGCCTTTTTCATCGAATTGGATCCAATGAATAGGACACCATCCATGTACTGACATTTTCTCAGTTACCTATGTGGCTCGTTTTGTCTCTCGACACTTGTAACCTACAGAAGTAATAAAATGGTTGCGGAATTGCCAGTTAGCTGCGGAATCAAGCTGCTTTCCACAACTAAAAGACAGTCAACCATCTGTTTTATGATTTAATTTATTGGAAAAGTGATTTTATGCAGGCAAGTAATAGGGAGAGATTCATGGACTCTCATTAATGAGATGGCTTCTCATATTTTTATATAAATAGGAGATCTCTCTCCTTCATTCGTTAGTCTTAGCTTGTTAGTTCTTAAGCTTGTTAGCTTGTGAGATGGCTTTGGAAACTTTAGAAAGCTTTGTTGTACTTTGTAATTTTGAAGAATTTGAATAAAGCTTTGATGTTCTCAACATGGAAGGAGATGCGAAGTAGATGTCATGGAGCATATTAGAATGTAAGGTAGAGTAGATTTCATTTTGTAATTTTTCTTTGATTTCATTATGTCATTTGATTGCTTTCAAGTTTGATAGATTAGATTTTCCATTCATGCAATTTTAATTCACGTAAGTGTGTTCAACCAATTGATTGTAGATTAGTTTTTCTTTACATGTTTTTGCATCAAATAGTGACCTGAGATTTGCCTCTCTGCTGACTTTGTTTTTTTTAGCTTTTCAATTTTAGTTATGTTTTGATTTCAGTTTTATTCATTTGCTTTGTCAGTTAGTTTAGATATCAACTTGCTCATATCATTGATGGTTACCTCCGAAAGCCATAGCTTAGACTAACTGGCGATGAATCAGATTATGAATGTTGTGATTTGATTTTAGTTTTACTTTTCTGCAATTAGATATCAACTTGCTAATATCATTGACGGTTACCTCCGAAAGCCATAGCTTAGACTAACTGGCGAGGAATCGAATTATAAATGTTGTGATTTGATTTTAGTTTTACTTTTCTGCAATTAGATATCAACTTGCTCATATCATTGACGGTTACCTCCGAAATCCATAGCTTAGACTAACTGGCGAGGAATCAGATTATGAATGTTGTGATTTGATTTTAGTTTTACTTTTCTGCAATTAGACATCAACTTGCTCATATCATTGATGGTTACCTCCGAAAGCCATAGCTTAGACTAACTGGCGAGGAATCGGATTATGAATGTTGTGATTTGATTTTATTTCTACTTTTATGCAATTAGACATTAACTTGCTCATATCATTGACGGTTACCTCTGAAAGCCATAGCTTAGACTAATTGGCGAGGAATCGAACTATGAATGATGTGATTTGATTTTACTTTTATTAGTTTGCAGTTATTGATTTGTTTGAGTACAATAGCTTAACTTTTATTTCCGTATTTAGACTATAGCAGAGACAGTGATTTCATGATCAATATTTCATCTTTTGCTGCATATTTACACTTTTGTTCAAGTATTGATTTCAATATCATGTTTTGAGATCTTTTGAAGTGCTAAGTTTTGGAAGTTACCATTAGGGACATAAACCTTGTCTTGAAATCTCTACCCATACTTGACCTTTAAAAGTATTCTTAAGACCTTAGAATAAGATTTCCATTTGCATTAGACATTTTAGAAACCAACAAAAACAAAACCCCAAAATAAGATAAAATATATAAAACAACGAAGTAAGAAAAAGGTTAACTAAGCAGATATGGTGCACCACACTTCATCAGTTTACGATACCCGGATTGATAATTTATGTAGAGAAATTTAAGACGTTAAATTGACTAGACAGCTTCGTGGTTCACCTCTCTTTGAGTGACGCTCATCATCCTGCTGCTCCTTCGTTGTCTCCTACAACGTCTCGTCCGACTCCTGCTTCGTTGTTTCTACCAATTATGGCCACTGATAATGCTCATTCTTCTCTACTCGATTAACATAGAACACCCCCTCATAGAGTTTTAGCTCAAGCGAGGAGCTGCATACTGGACCTCCTTGTACCATCACAGCCACTTCCTACCTTTGTACCTGTTCTTTGCATTGTCTGTTCAACTTGTGTTGCAATTTTGCAAGACCTTTGTTATTGTCCATGAGATCCCAATCCTCAAGGTACATCAAAGATGATACATTAACGGCATTTCTACCAATGGTCTCCATATTTACATCCTTTCTCTTTTTTGTTGTAGTTTGCCGGCTTGCCCCTGGTCGAGGCGACGACATCTGGACCAATTCTGCTTCGTGTCTCCCATTTTCTGGTACATCCCCTACTGTTGATGCTGAAATCTATTGGTGCCCGCAGCTGTCAACACCATGTTCCTCAGAGAGCCCTGCCTTTCCATCGGCTATATTACCACCCTTGGGCTTACTCCTTGTGAAGAGATAATGAAGAGTTCCATATGGGTAACCAGGTTGTGTTTTCGAGAAGTGTAGGTCGCTCGATGGATGCCCCTCTGTGATTTATAGGCGTTTCAAATTTCAAATTCACTGACTCTCGCCTGTTCTGGCGTCCTCGTGTTAAATCTGTGGCAACTAGTGCCATATATGGCTCATACCCCTTCTCTTAATTACCCGCCGCCCGCTCCCTTTTGCCATAATGTAGACATCTTGTCATGAATAGTGACAGCAACGGTCACCTCTCCTCTTAGCAACGCATCAACGCACTCCTTCTCGCGCAATTGTGACCTTTGTGATTGGCCAAATTTACGCGTATCCTGGCAATCATGCCTCTTTTCCCTAGATTGCTTTATCGTCTCGCGCTCTCTTCCAACTGGTTGGAGCGGTGAGACTATCCCTTGGGCAGTTAGTAAGGCAGTCGAGCCACCCATGTGGAGCTTCAGGATACTGCCATTCACTCTTCCCGGGAAGGGGTCTCCATTGAGTTTAGTAAGCTGAACTGCGCCCCCATCGATAACTTCTTTGATGACATAGGTTCCCAACCAATGCATTCCGAGTTTTCCAGGGAATTTCTCGAACTTGTTGTCATATAGTAATACCAGATCATTTTCCTTGAAGGTACGCACCTTGATATGGCGATCATGCCATGCTTTCTCTCACTGTTTTTCTACTTGCTGATGGAATCCAACCAAAAACCATTCCTCCTCTAGTTCCTCTAGCTATGCGAGCCATTCATCCAAAGCCCCATGGTCTGCCATATCTGTTATTGCCGCTATTCGTAGACTACGCACAATGTATTCCATAGGCATAATGGCCTCCTTGCCATAGACTAACCGAAAAGGTGTTTGTCCTGTCAACTTCTTGCACGTGGTTCGGTATGCCCATAGCACAACAGGGATGCGTAAGTCCCAGTCATTTAGCTGTGAATTACAGAATTTGGTCAATGCAGTCTCCAAGATTTTGTTGAATGCTTCAACGGTCCCATTCACTTGCGGCTGGTATGGCGTACTCTGTTGGTGATATATCTGGAATTCCTCAGTGAATGTGCTGATTGTTTCATTCAAAAAATGCGTTCCCCAATCGCTCATGAGAATTTTGGGACATCCAAACCTTGTCAGTACGTTCTTGAACAAAAACTTCGCAGCTGTCGCAATCATGTAGTCCTTAATCGGCCTTGCCTCTGCCCATCAAGTCAAATATTATGTCGCGGTGATGATATAGCATGCGCTCATCTTCCCTTGCGGTGCGATTGGTCCTACGAAGTCAATTGCCCACTTCTCGAATGGTTGTAGCGTCATTTGTGGCTAGAGCGGCATTTCATCTCTCTGTGATGGTTTCCCAGTTTGTTGACAGATGTCGCAGGCCCAACAGTATGCTTTCGAGTCTTGATGTAGGGTTGGCCACCATAGTCCTGCGTGAAGAATCTTCTGTGAAGTAGCGTGACTTGCAAAATGTTCTCCCGCCACCCCGCCATGTGCTTTGGTAAATATTTGTCCATGCTTGAATTCAGGCATATATCTACGTAAGGTTTCATCGTTGCCATTTTGTAGAGATGCCCTGCAATCACGGTAAAATCTGCTACATGTATCACCAATTCCTTCTTTTGCTGAATAGAATATCCCTGCGATGCAGTTCTGGTAGTTAAGAAATGGATTATATCCTCAAAGTGACCATCCGCAATGCGCACTGCATATAGTTGTGCATCCAGGAGTCCTTCCTCTAAATTTGTGGGTTCTTCGCTGGTCTCAATTTGGGACAGGTGATCTAGACCTGCATTTATACGTCCCGACTTTATGACGACCTCGAATTCATATTCCTGGAATAACAGCAACCACCTACAAATTCGCCCCCCCCCCCAACACAGGCTTATTCACTAGGTATTTTAGTGCTGAGTGATCAGTATACATCTTAAAGTGTCTGCCCAACAGATAGTGGAGGTATTTTTACATTGCGTATACCATCGCCAATCCCTCTCACTCAGTAGTGGAGTAATTCTTCTTAGCTTTTGACAACCGGCGACTCGCGAATGCAATCGGGTGATCTATTCCCCCCACTCCTTGAGTGAGTACCACACCCAACGCGATACATAACGCATCAACATGCACATGAAATTTGATGTCCCATTTTGGAAAGACCAGTATAGGGGTGGATGCCATATTTTCCTTAAGCGTTTCCAGAGTTTTGTTGCATTCCTCGTTCCAGTAATAAGTAGCATCCTTCTTCAGAAACTATTCCATTGGAGCATGGATTTGGGCATAGCTTTTGATGAACTTCCGATAGTAGCCCGTCTGTCTCAGTGTGGCACGTAGTTGTTTGACACTTCATGGGCTTGCAAATTGAGTATGATTGCGATCTTTGCCGGATCCATCATTAGGCCTTGCTTACAAACCACATGGCCAAGCAGGTTCCCGAAGGGGATGAGGAAAGTACACTTCTTTAGGTTTAGCACAATCTCGTGTCGTTGGCAAGTATCTAGCATTAACCGTAAGCTCGCTATATGTTTTTTTAACCAGTTTGAATACGATGCAATCATCAAGATAGACCTCTAAGAACTTGTGTGTAAATTCATTGAATGCCGCTACCACAATGCGTGAGAATATCGCCGGCACGTTCTTCAGTCCAAAGGGCATCATCGTATAGTGAAAACAACCCCATTCAGTGGCGAACATTGTTTTCGTCTTGTCCTTTGGCATGATCTTGATCTGGTGGTATCCTGAGAACCCCTCCATGAAGGAGTAGGCTTCTTGCCCACCCACATTTTCCAGTACCTCATTTGTAAAGGGTGTTGGAAATGGATCGTTAACACACGCATCATTGAGCTTCCTGAGATCCACGCAGATGCAAATCTCACCCTTCTATTTCTTCTCCTACACAACCATAGGACTTACCCAGTCAGACTCCTCGACTGATTCAATGATTCCTGCTACCAACATCATGTCCAGTTCTTCGCGGACCTTTGCTTTGTATTTTGGATTCAATCAGTAGGGTCACTACTTAACTGGCTTCGTGTCTGGCTTCAACGTTATCTTCATCACTCCCAGGTCTCCTAGGATCCCTTTTAGCTCCATGATTTTTGTTGGGAATAAATCTCGATGTTCTCGAAGCAACTCGAAGACATTTTCCACTGTGGCGTCATCCCAATAGTCCCCAAGTGTTGCATACTTTGGCTTTTCTTCTGTTCCGATATTTACTTGTTTCATTTTCAATGGCGCGGTGATATCTGGATCTTCAGTTGCGGGTCTGTGCACCTCATAGCTCACCTTTGATTATGGAATATTGATGTTTTGCGGGTTGTCATCATCATCTTGTACCTGGACATTGTAGCATTCGAGGGCTTGGCTCAGCTGTCACGACCAGTCAGGCTACACAGTTTCTTCTAGTTCCAATGGCATTCTGAAAATTGCGTCCTTCCCCAGCTGTAATGTGTCATCCACAATATCCATCTATTGATCTTCAAAGAGGAATGTCGACAAAAACCCTTCGTGTAAGATATCCCACTTGCCTGTGCCGTGTCGGAGCTCTGCTTTAGTATACCAATTTCGAGGAATGACGTCTAGGTTGTGATAAAATAATTGCACCCATTCTGGTTGAGGTTCCTCGCCATAGGCTTTGATCAATCTGGTAAGGTGCATGTGCGGGTAATCACGTCCATCGTATTTCTCTGTTATTTGTAGTTCTGGCTTCCCAAATCTTATTTGCATCATGCTCCTGCAGCTACACCAATCTTCGAAAGTCCCTTCATGTGTGCCCCACCATCGTGCAGGTGTCGCATGCAACGCCCATCTCAATGTATCAAACCGTAGGTGCTCTGGTACAGAAATTTCAAATTTGGTCAGGAATTCATCTATTATTGTCAGCCCATCATACATCGGTAGTTCGCGATCCTGGGCCCTCAGCAGTATAGAGATTTAGTCACCATATTGCAGTGTAGCATGGTTACTCCGTTCAACTTGTTATGCCACCATTCGTCTTCTTCATCTGAATTGATGATGCAAGACACTACATAGCCTCGTGATATTCTTCTATCCTCCATTGAATTGACCCATTCTTGCCTTTGTATAGAAATTTTGTAGATACAGCCTAATTCATCGTCACTTTCTTCATTGTGCACGGGTTCAATGTAGCGTGGTATTTCAGCTGGGTCTAGCGAAGTGACTTTGTTTCAAATATCATTGTCTGCTTCTTTAAATTAACAACCCCATTCATGTCGGTGGTCTAGTCTATTCCTAACAATGCAGGATAAGGCGTACTTTCATGCATGATTTCAATTACTTCAAATTTTGTTCTGGTGCTTGTGCCTTCTATATCTACCATAATTCCCTGCAACCTTCCCATGGGCAAGATCTTTTGTTGGTTTGCCATCCGCAATTGAATAGGGGACCATTGTAGTGTAGGCCTACCCATGCATTCCCAAGTTTGTTTAGGGAATACATTTGCATCCGAGCCCAAATCCAGAATGGTCTGATCCATCTCATAGTCACCAATTTGTGTCATTAATCACATCTCTCACCCTATCTGTGTTGCCTGGTTTCCTAGTTTGCCGACCATGCTAGGTTCCCGTGTCCCCACGCACCTATTGTTACACAACAATTTGTCACCGTCCCTGTTACCCCTTCTCCCTTACCATGGAGGACTCATTCCGGGACCTGTGAGAAGTGACATAACTTGAAAACACTTGCACTGTATTCCCCTAAGTATGAACTTCATATGCCCTGAAGACACCTCCTACAAAATACCCATAAAAAGAGCCCTTTTTCCATTGGCGTGGTTCCACAGTGTATCACTCGCGCCAATGGGGGAAATCTTCCAAAGAGGGCGCACCAGCTGGCGCTTTGTCTCAGAGTCGCACTCGCGCCAACCCAGTTGGGTAAAGTTTTTAACAAACGAACTTACGGAGGTTCTTCCTAACCCACTCATGAACTGAATCTATGTTGAGTTGGGGTGGTTTGGCTCCGAATCTCCATAGAAGGGAAGTGGTTTGCCACCTCTCATGGAAGCTTCTTAGTGATAAAGCCAATCCCATGAATATTGTGGTTGATCCTAACTCCTTCCCCTCTATCTATAAAAGCTTGTCCTTTCGCCTTTGACAAGCTAGTTCCAGCATAGTGCTAGTGATAGTAATAATTCCAGAAGTCCAAGAGATTGAAGCTGTAAGAGCCTTCTTTGTACCCATAAGGCCAAATCCAAGTAAGGAGATTCTTGTAACCAAAGAGAGAGAGGCTTGTTCCTAATCCCAACAAGCTTTGCAAGACATGTGTTGCTGATCACCCAACCAAAGGAGGATTTGACATCAGAATTATGGTTGTATTCTTCTTTGTTTATCAATAATAGATGACTATCATTATGGTTCCACTCTTATTGTCTCTTATGATGATGTTTGAGTTATATCTTTTCTGACCGATATATAATTGCATCTATTGGATTTTATGCTTGTGTTTGTGTCATTCTTTGCATGTGCAGGTGTCCATTCACGGAGATCGTGGGGATCGTGACCAGCCGAAGCAAAGGAACGGGAGCGTCGACTCTTCTGCAAATACTAGCATTGGAATGTAAGTAGGCTCTCATCATTGACCTTTAATTTGCAATTAGGAACTTGCGTGATAGCGTTGTTTGATTGTTGTTAGGCCTGGTTTGGGCTAGTAGGGATCGCCTCTGTCCGCAGAGGGGATTTACCTCCACAACACCTATTTATTAATTCTTGCAAGCCTCTAACTGCCCTATTGTCATGCAAAAATTTTATGCATGTCTCTAAAAAGGTAGCTAGCATCGAGGGATCCCTATCCTACTTAGGTTGATCCCTACTACCTAGGGTAGAGACCTCCGCGAAGCTCTCCCTAGCTTCTAGATATGTCTCCTTGCCAACCCTTGCATCTTTCTTACTTAAGTTCCTTTTATCCTCTGTTGTGGCCATGCCACTTCTTAGTACCATGTTTACCTAGAGGTCTTCGTCGTGGGGTTCAAACCTCATCATCTGCACATTTTGGGTCGTTGTAGGTTGCGCTGCCCTTTTTTCATGAATCTGTGCTATTAGTGTGGGGAAATCTATTAGCTCATGATCGAATTGCTCACAATAAGTGCATGATATTCTAGTTGGGTTGGTACAATCCTGCGTGGAATGTCCTGGCCCATTGTAGTTGTAACATATTAGCTACTTGCGACCCCTTCCTAGCCCCATTCTGCCCCATCCTCATGCACGTCCTTGGAACCCACCGTGCGCGATCTCCGCGGTTGGATCCTGACCTCACGCCTCAGTCTGCATTTTGTAGGTAGGTGACTGGTCCATTAATAATTGATAGCTATGATAGTCTCTCTCCTCGTGGCCCACCGATTTCCAAAAGTTGCAAAATAGCTACTGGGGGGTCTGGTTGAATTTTGGCAGTAGATGACAGTTATTTGTGTTATGCTTTCCTCCCACCTGATAGATTGAGCAGTAGAGCGGGGTTGTCGCACTTGGCCCTGCCTGTGCCTCTGGTGGCAATGGTGTTGCCCCCCCCGTTACCACATAATTCGCCAAGATCGAGTAGTGATCTTTATTGTGCCCTTGGCTCCTGCACTTTATTCACCATACTTCCTCTCAGACTTCTGGGCGAGGTGCCTGTTCCTGTTTTAACTTCTTCATTTCTAAACACAAGTTTTGTATATGCACTTGGATTTGTTGAACTCCCAACCCCAGGTCTTGTAATGGAGTTTCGTGCAACCTCATCGCTGTCTCCAATGCTTTAGCCTGGGTTGATATCTTCTATTGTGATAAAGGCATCCTCAGATGTGGTGTTAACGATGCCATAAACCAAGCGCAGTGCTGCGCATTCGTTAGTGTCATGTTTTCTTCGCGGATAGTACTTTTCAATCTTTGGTCCAAATCCCATGGGGTTTCACCAGGGATCATTGCGATCTCCTTGAACCCTATGATCGAATGTGTTTCTGACTTCAGCAAGCTAAACTCTTTCTTTAGTTTGGTTTGGATTTCTCTGTCCTTGCAGTTGGGTGATCTCTTGAGTACTTTATGTACCATGTTAGTGCTCAGTCCTACAACGCGCTAACTAAGGTATCCTTTCTGATATTATCATCTGTAATTCTATGTGCGTTCCATAATGATGTTAACACGAACCAAAATTGTTCTAGATATTCACTTTCTACTCCTTTGAATACTGGTAACTGGATCGCGCTCGTCGTTGTCACCCTTGTCGATGTACTCTGAACTGCTACTGCCCTTGGTCCCTTCGATCCTTCAATTTCTTCTCTATAGAGTCCCCACATTCCACATCAGACACCCCTTAGGTAGATCCCGGTCCCGGCAATGGAACCATTTGTTGGCTTATATGGGCCTGACCCAAGTTCAGAAGAATTATTTAGCGAAACAAATCCTGTAGCTACCGGCCCTTTCGACAATAGCCCGTGGAGCGCAGACTGAGGTCTCACCCGAGGTAGTAGGGGAGGGTGCTGGAACTAGGTTTCCATACCCTTGGGATGTCTTGATGTTGTCTGAAGGGCTCGTGCACCGTCCTGCAGCCTCCCGCTACTCTTCTTTCACGTAGACTCGAAACATGGCTACTTCTCAATATTAATCACTGAATGGTTTATTATAGATCTGATCTACTTAAAATGGTCTTTAAGCAAACATTTAATCAAGATAACTAGTGCGCGTATTTAACAGAGATACACATTTACATTAATCCAGAACATATCATGCGCATAAAGAATCAATAGCAATACCAATCCTAAATTAACCAGATCTGCAATAGCTCAGATTGACACAATGTTTCAGAATCAACTTATCTTTATTTCCACTTTATCACCAATACATTCAGATCCGCCCTGCGCGCTCAGCTGCAGGGCTCCACACACACATCTACAGACTCTTCTAGGCCTCTGCGCACACAGCTGCAGATCCTCTATCCATTACCCAATACCCTTGAATTGTACTTACAAACACATTTAGACTTTCCTTCTCAAAGAAGCCATTACATATCAGATCCAAGATTTCGTACCAAAAAAAACTGCCTTCTACCCATAGAGCCTTGCTCTATTTATACCTTCCTATGGTCCGCGGACCAACTTACTCCCTATTATTCTATATTATTTCTTGGGTGGAAAACCCTTTGACTCAACCTTTTACATTTCACACTCTGCATATTTCAGAGTTTTACAATATTTTTATCCTAACTTATAGGCTGTCAGCCACAAAACTGTTACGCATGACCTCCGCTACCCAACAATGATTTTGATTTGATGATACCCTGAGAAACCATTGGTAAATGAATAGGCTTCCTGACCTCCAACATTCTCTAATACTTCATCTATGAATGGCGTAGGGAATGGATCATGGACACAAGCATCATTCAACTTTCTTAAATATATGCAGATATGAATTTCACTCTTCATCTTCTTTTCCTAAACCACCATAGAGCTAACCCAGTCTGATTCCTTGACATGCTCAATAATCTCGGTTGCAAGCATCTTATCTAATTCCTCGCGCACTTTTTCCTTGTACTTAGGATTCAACCAATATGGGCGTTGCTTCACTGGTTTTGCATTTGGGTTCAGACTGATCTTCATGACACCCAAATCACCTACTATCCTCTCTAGATTAGAGAAATTTGTGGGAAACAAGTCTTGATACTCCTGCAATAACTCCGTGACTTTGTCCACTGTGTTCTCATCCCAGTAATCACCTATATTTGTAAACTTTGGCTACGTGTCCAACACAATATTCACTTTCTTAGTTTTCAAGGGATTTGAGATGTTAGGAACTTCTACCTTAGGCCCCATGACTTCGTGTTGTCCTTCTAACTCAGGATATTGATATTCCTAGGATCTTCCTCACCTTCCTCTATGGTCACATTGTAGCATTCTAGTGCATGACACAACTGTGTACTCCAGTCAAGTTGTACCCAAGTGACATGCTGTTCGGGCATTCTGAATATTGCAGCTTTGATCTCCTGTAACGCTTCGTCAATATGCTCAAATCCATCCTCAAAACTGAAAGTTAACAGAAAACTTTCCTTCAGAATGTCCCACTCTGTAGTTTCATGTCACAGCTCTGTTTCTAGATACCAATTCATTAGAATAATATCCAACGTGTGGTAGAACATATGAACCCATTCTAGCTATGGTTCCTCTCCCCATGCCCTTGTCTATCAAGACAAATTTTTGCGTGGATCATCCTTTCCTATATACGTATCTAGAATGCAGGTACTGGCATACCCAAACCGCAACTTCATCATCTGCAGATATTCTTTGCAATCTGCAAAGTTGTTCTTATGTGTACCCCACTATCTAGCAGGCATATCTCTCAACACGATGTCTAATGTCTGGAACCTATGTTCCTTTGGTACATCCCTTTCAAATTTATCCAAAAATATATTTACATATTCTAAACCATCATAATGCGGTAAGTTGCATACCTCAACAGATATATATCGGAGTGACTTCATGAGCCTGTTGTATCACAATGTCTATACCTCATGTACTCTATTACGCCAATGCTCAAGCTCCTCATCTGAATCTGAATTCTAAAAGTTGTCCTTCTCCCAAGTAATGCACCCATTCGCCTTAGGGTTGATCCAATCCTCATCCTGCACAGTAAGATTATAGATTTTCTCAATATTGTCTTCCTCATAATAATCTTAGATTGGTTCAGTATATCACACACCCTCGACCGAATCCAATGGAAAAATAACCCATAGTTCCTTCTTTTCAAATGTCATGATGCGCTTCTTTAGGTTGATGATCGCGTTCATATGAAATGCCCAATCAATTCCAAGTAGTTTCAGGTACGGATTGTTGTCATCCACTATTTCAATTACTTCAAAATTGGCTATGGCGCACGCCCCTTCAATATCCACAGTGACTCCATGTAGACCCCCCCTAGGAATAATATTTTGCTAATTTTCCATTCGCATCTGGATCGAGGACCACTGAAGTGATGCTTTTCCCATTCTTTCCTGGGTTTATTTCGGAAAAACATTAGCATCAGAGCCCAAATCAAGGATCACTCAGTCCATTTTAAATTCTCCAATCTGTGTAGTTGATGAGCCTCATAAACGGGTAATTATATGGGCTCATTTTACCTCCTAACCTAGTCAAATCAACCATTCTTTTAGCTTATTGTATGATTTTCTAATTATATCTATGCTTATAGGGTGAGTTGAGTTAGTTATGATGCCATGTGGTCTAACACGTATTTAATGCAGATTATTGATGGATTTTCAAGGTCAAAGTCAAGGATCCAGTGGTCAAATTGCAGCAATAACTTGAAGTAGATAGAGGAGAGGAGTTATAGGAGGGAATCCCCCTCATTTATTACTCCTCACTTCGAATTATCCTTCATTCTGCTTGGAGTACAAGCAACCGAATCATGCACTAGAAGGCAACTGAGCAAGTGGAGGATGACTGATAGTTATCTCGAGTTTTGGGAGCCAAGCCTCCCTAATTTTAAGGAAGCTGTTGGTAGCTTCATATGTATAAGTAGAGAGGCCTAGGGCCTCACTAGGGTTGGATTTTTTGCTTATGTAAACTCTGCTCAAATTTCTAGCTTATTATTTTGTGACAGTTTCATGTAATCTTACTATTGTTTTGATAATGAAGATGGAATCTTTTTTGAGCTAGCACTGAGTTACCTCAAAGGGTTGAAGCTCTTGGGTTAGGGCCCATTCCAAGCAGCCAAGCTTATCTTTACTTGTATTTGTATGCTTTACTTCAGCTTGTAGATTAATTTGCTACTAGATGTATTTCTCTTCTGGTTAAGAATAGGTTGCTTTTGATGATTTAGTAGTTTGCTTCCATTTGTGCTTTCTGTAGCAGGTTAAGTAGTGATCAGAGAAGATTCAAAAGGCTAGAAACAATGCCTTGGCCTCTCTTCCTCCCTCTGGGACCATGATTTGTGGCAAAGACTCTCTTGCTGCCCCAAAAACACAGATTTTCCTCATTCATAGGACTTCTAGTGTTTGCAGCTCTTTAGTAGGTCAATAGTCTAGTTTTGCTTTGCTTTAGATCTCATTTATGATGTTCACTTCGTGATTTACAATAGTCACCTTTCATGCTTTCTTTTCTTGCAACATTTCTCAGCATTTCCTTTCATACATCACAGTTTAGACCATTTTTATGCAAAACTCTGTTTTTCCTAGAATGCACTCATTTCATTTGTTGCTTGATTCTCGTGGTTGACTATCAGTTTCTATGTAGCAGATCTCCTCTAGTAGTAGGCCAACTTACCAGCAATCACACCCTCCATATAATCCATGCCTTACAAGTCTCCCAAACCTCACTTCAATTCTGCCCTAGTTTCCTTTATTTTCCATAGAACTTCTTCCTCTCTCCTTAAGCAAACCCAATCATCTTTCTCTCTCATGGTGGTTCATGGTAGACTTTAGGCACCTTAACACCTCATCCCAACCTTCATCCACCTTTTCCACCCACTCTCACACCCTCAAAACAACGGAAATTACTCTCGGCCTCCTCCTGTAGCCCTCCTGTAGTTTCCCTGTTTTCCTCCTGTAGTTTCCCTGTGTCCTCCTGTAGTTTTTCCAGTAGGTTTTATTTTGGAGGCTGAGTGTGGGAAAAGCCTCCAGAAGGCAACCTAAGACCTCCTAAGACCCATCCACACCATCCTACATACTCCCAAGCTCCAAAACCACCCTTTAACGCCACTTGTTCGCTGCCACACTCACACATAATAAATTAGATGCATGATTAAATTCACATAAAAGCACATAAAGACCCAAAACATTTACTTCCAGAACTAGCATGTTTAGATGTTTTTTACTTCCTTGAGTAGGTAATGGCATTTCTTTCATGGTTTTCATAGTGTTTTTGGCAAAAGTAGAATTGGCTTGTTAATTAGTCTTTACTAGGTTTTCCTTACATTTCAGTCTTTCTCCTTTCTGCAGTTAGAATAACATCTATAGAGTAATCCTTCTTTTCTTTCATCACACATAGAGATTCTTTTGAAATCTGTAGAAGTTGGCTTGAGCTCCTAGTGATCTCGCACCGGCTGACCAAGTGACAACCTACAGTGAGAACTAGTACTTGTGCATATAGCACCGATGCTTCCAAGTTTGTTACGAACTACCAGGTTGATAAAAGTAACGTTGGAAGCCCAGGAGTTGCAACATTCTTGCTGCAATACTGACACTCACCAACACTCAATCTCATCCCCCAACTAGTCCTCTTCTTACCTTTTTCCACCTTATGCACTGTGTGATGTTCAGGCAATGGCTTACCCTTGCCATCGCATTTATCTATCATCTCTTGCAGTCCATCTACTGCTTTTTGGTCTCTTAGGATATTCATGCAAGTTTGTAAGAGAGATGTCAACAATGAAGGATATTTTTTTTGCACAGTACTAACTTCTTCAGGCTTCT
>Ga0115856_100255_pt1 | contig 16958 bp, 21 predicted proteins | sample InSIn4gowninarea_FD_83870 | JGI IMG/M metagenome (GOLD analysis project Ga0115856, IMG submission 83870)
ACCCATTGTAAAAGAAAAGAAAAATAAAATATAAAAAAAATTGAATCTTAAGAAATTCGGTTAAAGCTATAATCACACCCCCGAAACAAAAAAAAAAAAAAAAAAAAAAAAAATAGATATATACATCTATTTTTTTTTTTAGCCTAGCCAGAATTAGCCAGACTGCTTCTCGATATTAGATTGAACCGATTAACGGTACAGTGCAATAGCCAATCTCGCAACTAAGATGCTTGTTGCAAAAGCAATAATAAGTGCCAAAATAATTTGAATGTCCGAAATTGATTCCATTACTTTTTATATCTCCCCTTTCTTATTGTATATATAAATAAACAATAATTAGTGTACGAAATTCTATCATTTACCTAAATCACTATGCCTTGATTCATTGTATCAATCTTAGTCCATCATGGCTACACGAAATTACCCATTCAGATCTACCTGAAACGTTCCATTCCAATAAAGAAAGGGAACAAAGAAACTGTTTTGACACTGAAATATATTATTGAAAATAATAAAAGGAGAGATAATGAATCTAGAGGTAATTGCACAACTTGCTGTTCTGGCGCTAATAGTTGCATCGGGACCACTAGTAATCGCTTTATCGGCAGCCCGGAAGGGTAATTTGTAGCTTCATTCCCATAGGCGGAACAACTCCCCGCTAGAGACTAAGTTACATATATTTTTACGTGGGGGGGGGGGGGGGGGGGGGGGCGGGCCTCCCCAGCGAGCGGGGGGGGGCGAGGCCTGCTCAGCGACACACCGCGGCAGATAGTCAATACATTAAAGACTGACACGCGTGAGCGGGTATGGTTTAGTGGTAAAAGTGTGATTCGTCTTATTTTGAGCTGACTAGTCAAGGGATCTATCAAACCGATTTTCGACTAAATCAAATCAAAAAACTTTATTTCTATAAAAGTACATATACTTATCTATAATAATTGTTGGTATGAAAAACGTAATTCTAGTTACTCCTATACTAGATTTTGCTTTGCAAAGGCAAATTAATTAGTAACGAAGCAGAATTGTTTTGAAATACGGGAGCCCCAAAACGATTATTTAAGAAGGATAAAGAACAAAATCTATGGATAGACACCGAAAATATTTGTTTCATCGTCACTGAACCTTGGAGAATAATCCGAGATCGACAGTTCCAGAACGATTCATCCTGGTTTATCAGGATTATCAAGCATTTCCTCATTTAAGCAATTGCTTATACGACTCGGTGAAAAATATTTTCCTAAAGATTCTTGACAGTAGAAATAAAGAACGAAGTAACTGGAAGATAAAAAAAAAAATATTTACCATGCTCTCTCGATTAATTAATTGTGAAATTGGTAAAATTCGTTTTCTTCTCAACGGGATCATCTAGGAAGTATGTTCTTGTTATGCAAGATACAAACGAGACTGACATAGATGTTATGGATGCTTTTTTTTTTTTCTCGCGGTAACATTATTTCTAGAAAGAAATAAAGAATTAGAGAAAAGAGTAAGTGTGTGGGAACGATTAAGCTTCGTAAGAGGCTTTTGCTACCTCGTATTCCTTCTCATACAAAAGAGATAGAGGAGCGCTTTTGTCTGGAAATAGACATCCCTTCCGATGTTATATCCCCTCCTTCCATAAAGGAGCCGAATGAATAGAGACTTTCACGTTCGGTTCTGAATTAGAGATGTCATAACCATCCAGTGGCATCGACTATAACCTTTAGCCTTCCAAGCTACTGATGCGGGTTCGATTCCCGCTACCCGCTAATAATATTGGTCGGACCACCCCGAACCTTGTGTATTAAATCTACTATTTAATCTATCAGCTACACCGTGAACAAACTAAAATTATTGTTTGTTCACAATATAGCGTCTACCCGAGCGTATCAACTCTCAACCCTAGAAAAACAAACGTCCATCGTCTAATGGATAGGACAGAGGTCTTCTAAACCTTAAGTATAGGTTCAAATCCTATTGGACGTAATTCCGTGTTTTAGAAATAGAAAACTATGCGTATGTTAGAAAAGTGACTGAAACGCGAAAGTAACTCTTCCCTTACAAATAGAACAGACACGCGCTGTGTCATTAATTACTTCTCTTGCAGTAAAAAGAGTTCTGTTGATTCTTTAATTGCTTCCTTTAAAAGTATTTCTGCCTGTTCCGTAAACATCTTGGTAGAACGAATAATTTCACCAAATTGAGGTTTATTGGTTGTTACATACTCACGCAACTGAACCAAGAATCGTTTAACTTGCTCAACGTCTAGTAGATCCAAATATCCGTTAACTCCAGTATAAATAGTAGCTACTTGTTCTTCCACTGACAATGGAGCTGATTGAGATTGTTTAAGCAACTCGCGCAACCGCTGACCCCTTGCTAACTGATTCTGGGTAGCCTTATCGAGATCAGAGGCAAATTGCGCGAAAGCCTCTAATTCTGCAAATTGGGCCAATTCCAATTTCAATTTACCGGCCACTTGTTTCATAGCTTTGATTTGAGCTGCAGAACCTACTCTGGATACCGAAATCCCCACATTGATTGCCGGTCGAATGCCAGCATTAAATAGATCTGCTGATAAAAATATTTATCCATCAGTGATAGAAATAACATTGGTGGGAATATAGGCTGAGACATCTCCCGCCTGAGTCTCAACAATGGGTAGAGCCGTCATACTACCTTCACCCAATTGAATACTTGATTTAGCCGCTCTTTCCAAAAGACGAGAATGTGAATGAAAAACATCTCCCGGATACGCTTCTCGCCCAGGTGGTCTTCTAAGTAACAGAGACATTTGTCGATAAGCCTGGGCTTGTTTAGAAGGATCATCATGAATAATCAAGGTATGCTGTTTGCGATACATGAAGTATTCAGCTAGAGCTGCTCCTGTATAGGGAGCAAGATATTGCAGAGTGGCTGGAGAGTTTGCGGTCTCCGATACTACAATGGTGTATTCCATAGCGCCACGATCCTGAAAAGTATTTACCACCTGAGCCACGGAGGACGCTTTTTGACCAATAGCTACGTAGACACATATAACATTTTGACCTTTCTGATTCAAAATTGTATCTGTAGCTACTGCTGTTTTACCAGTCTGTCTATCCCCAATTATCAATTCTCGTTGACCACGACCTATGGGGATCATCGAGTCGATAGCAATAAGACCTGTTTGTAAAGGTTCGTACACTGAACGTCTCGAAATAATCCCTGGGGCGGGGGATTCAATTGATCTAAACTCAGAAGCTGGAATTTGACCCTTACCATCAATAGGTTGAGCCAAAGCATTTACGACACGACCCACAAAGGAGTCACTGACTGGTATTTGGGCAATCTTTCCAGTTGCTCTTACGGAACCTCCCTCTTGTATGGTTAAACCATCACCCATCAGTACAGCCCCAACATTATCAGATTCTAGATTCGGAGCAATGCCTATTGTACCATCCTCAGATTCTACCAATTCACCAGCCATTACTTTGTTAGGGCCATGGATGCGGGCGATTCCATCTCCAACTTAAGGTACAGTGCCAATATTAACAACCTTTACTTCTGGAACATATCCCTCAATTTGCTTACGAATGATACTGCTAATCTCATCGGGTCGAATGTTTATTACCATTTTTGTCAAAGTATCTTACTGAAAGAAGGAAAAAAATGAAACCTGTTCCATAATGAAATGAAGGCTAATCGGTTGCGTTTTCCATGGCCCTGAGTAGGCCGATGTGATAATCAATCATGCGCAAATGCAATTCATTATCCAAACGACTATTCAGACTTTCCAGAGCCCTCTCCGATGCAAGTCGAGAGACTTGCTGTCGAACCTGTTCAATTGCTCGTTGTTTCTCAAAGCGAATTGTATAGTTTTTACTATCCTCTAATCTCTTCAAATCTTCATCAGCTGCATCAACAAGATCCCGCTGTTCCCTGTCCATCTGCGTAAGCTGATTGATGCGGATCTCAGCTGCTTTAACTTTTGCTTGTTGCAGGCGGGTCCGAGCCCTCTTAAGTTTCTCGGTAGCTTCCTTATAACGCTCCTCCGCATCCGAAATAGTGTTCAAAATTGTTTTTTTACGATTCTCTAAAAAATTGATCAATGAAAGTGGATCATATACCTTTGATTCTCAAAGATTAAGTATCTCTTCCCAAACCGAACATGGATCTTTCGACCCATTCGGCTTTCCTGCCCGTGTTTCCCAATAGGGCGGAAGATTCCAGCAATATCCTCACACACGGGCCCGCCATCTTTCTCTCTCTATTTATTGGTATGATCCATCCCGAACCGACTAGAACAGATCAAATAATTAATAATTGAAGAGGATTAAGGGCTCTCATGGACAATATCTAATATCTTTTGACTATTGGCAGAGCCGCTTCTTCTAGATAGTATCCATCTTGTATGGGTTGTCTATTCAGCAAATTGAACAAGATTTATTGACTTTTAGGTATTCTAATCTCTCTCTTGAGGAATGATAGGAATCAGATTAGTCTCGATACGAATGTTATATATCGAATAAACCTCCGACCGCGACTTAGGTTGCGCGGTAGGGGAAAGAAAACCCTAGTTTTGCTAAGACTTTAAGCGATTCAGCTTTAACCATATTGATGGTATTCCCGAATCAGTCGATGAAAATAAAAAGTTTTCTATCGATTCCACGGAATGCTCTGGTTCTTGCATAACATTAATTTACAAGTAATTCGTCGGGGTTTTGCACCTATTATTGTTTCAAGTGCAACTGGAAGAGACCGGTTATCCTATTCGGATATACGACTCGCACACACTCCCTTTCCATAGTAGAATAATACACCTAGGACCAAAATCAGGTTAATCAAATTTATCTCCAAGATATTGGTATTTGAACCAAAACTTGCGGCGAGAGTCCAATAACTTGAGGGAGCGACGATCTCACTTACACTTCTCATAATTCCTCTCCTCCTGAAAGGTTTTCTAATTTTTAATTAACGTCTGGTCTAGCCTGAGAGAAAATCAGAAATCCAATATTTTATATATTATGGGATGTCTTGTTGATCGAGGGGGGGTTATGAATAGACTTAAATATATGCGGTAGGGACTCAGTAAAATAGGTGGAACAATAATTATAGACTAACCCCCCCCCTCCCCGGCTCAAACAGTTCACTATTGATTCGAGAAGAGTTTAGGAAGAGGTAGGGGGTGGTAAAGATCCCCAAATGTCTTGTAATAGAAACAAATTAAACGAACGGATTCGCAAATGATAGCGCTAGGGCTACAACTAGTCCATAAATTGTCAAAGCTTCCATGAAAGCTAAACTTAACAATAGAGTACCTCGAATTTTACCTTCTGCCTCTGGTTGTCTCGCAATACCCTCCACTGCCTGACCCGCGGCAGTGCCTTGCCCAACGCCGGGACCAATCGAAGCGAGGCCTACGGCTAATCCAGCAGCAATAACAGAAGCAGCAGGAATCAAGGGGTTCGTATTAGTCTCCTCCTATTTTAATTACGTTAATCAATATTGTCCCATTAGATTTATGTTAATTAGTCTCGGCGTGACGAAAATTCTCTAGTGAATACTGACTTAAATAATGATTCTGCATAAATCTGATCAAAACTAGTAATGAGATAGAATAACCTCATCCGTTGTTCGAATCAAAACAGTAAGGGAGTCTTTTTGGTAGGGTAGAATGGCTGTTCTATCCTCAAAAACAATTATCACTACGATATTCTATCCGTGGGGTAATATTTGGATCAAAGAGAGTCGCGTAGTCCGGAATAGTTCTCTAGTGAACTATTTCAATCTTAGTCTCAACGTGAATAAGATTGAACAATATTATTTGCCGTACCAGGACACAAACATGCATGGGATTCAGTATCATTAGTTCTAAGAGGAACGGAAAAAACCTAACATCTTGTCAGTCATTCATTCCTCGTGGAGTACTCAGGCTCAGCGGTGAAATTTATTATCCTCTTTGTGCCCATCCCTTTAAATAGTTCAATTGGAGCGGGTGGTAGCTATCCATCAACCCCCCACCCACTCCTTTGAATAACCGAAAAAAGGGAAGGGGAGGGGGGGGGGGGGGGGGGGGGAGGCTTTTTTTTTTTTTTTATTATACCCCAAAAAAAGTTTTTCCCTTCTTTTTTTTCCCCTTTTTGTGTTTTAAAAATAAAACCACCCCCCCCGTTTCCGATATGATACTTTGTTGGAGCGATCAATTCAATGTTGACTCTTCTAATTCTAATGATGACCCTCCGTAGATTCCCCTGTATAAGCTGCAGCTAGAGTAGCAAAAGTTAAAGCTTGTATGGCGCTTGTGAATAATCCTAAAAGCATCATAGGTACAGGAACGATTGAAGGTACTGAAGAAACGGGAACAGCTACTACCAACTCGTCAGCCAAGATGTTTCCAAACAGTCGAAAACTAAGTGGTAAGGGTTTGGTAGAATCTTCTAAAATATTAATAGGTAGTAGTACCGGAGTCGGCTGGATATACTTACCAAAATAGCTAAGACCCCTCTTGTGTGAACCTGCATAGAAATATGCTACTGATGTAAGCAAAGCTAATGCAACAGTAGTATTGATATCATTCGTAGGCGCAGCCAATTCCCCGTGGGGTAACTGAATGATTCGCCGAGGAAACAAAGCACCTGACCAATTGGAAACAAAAATGGATAGAAACATAGTTCCAATAAACGGAACCCAGGGACGATACTCTTCTTCTCCCATCTGGGTCCTAGTTGAATCCCTAATAGATTCGAGAACATACTCAATGAAATTTTGGCTGGTAGTCGGTATGGTTTGCAGATTCCGGGTAGCTACGATGGGTAAAGCCAACAAGATGGCGATTACTACCCAGGAAGTTACAAGAACTTGTGCATGAACTTGGAAGTCTCCTATTTGCCAGTAAAGATGTTAACCTACTTCCACGCTCGATACTTGGTACGGATCATCAATCTGATCAATTCTCAGTTGCTCAATATGCATATTACCCCTACCCACCCCTTTTTTTTTTTTCAAAAATTAACTTAGATAGCAAAATCTGTATAAAATAGTCACAATTATCAGTATGCAAATATCCTAAAATTGGCTCCTCTAATAAAATTATACAATATTATCAGTTACAATATAAATATTCCGAGTTACGACATAAATCTTTTTTTGCCACTCTATCCCGAATCGTCGGGATAATTACCAATCCCACCATCCGTCGATTCCGGAACCTTTGAATTTGAACGACCCTCACGAATAGCTAATGTTGATTTATCCAATATCCGTCGGATAGAAGATCGCGCATCATCATTACCAGGAATTGGAATATCTGTGAGATCTGGATCACGATCCGTATCGACGACACAAATTGTGGGAATACCTAGAATAATACATTCCTCAAGAGCGATAGATTATTCATGTTGATCAGTAATTGTCACAATATCTGGTAAATCTGACATATATTGAATTCCACCTAGATATTTCTTCAATCTAAGTAATTATCTCTTCAAAATCGCTGCCTCTTTCTTCGGGAGTCAGTCAAACCCTCCTGTATCTTCTCCATTTTGCAAATACTGAAACCTACGAAGACGTGTTTCTGTAGTGGACCGATTCGTTAACGTACCGCCAAGCCATTTTTCGTTCACGTAGTGACATCGAGATCTTGTTGCAGCTGATGCTACTAAATCAGCCACTTGATATTTTGTACCTACCGTTAAAAGTTCTTTTCCCTCCGCTGCTGCATCAAATACTGAATCACAGGCTTCAGATGAAAGACGAGCAGTCTGAGTTGGATCGAGAATATGAACACCCCTCCGTTCCGTAAATATATAAGGTGACATCCTAGGATTCCATTTCTGGGTCTGATGACCAAAATGAACTCCCGCCCCCATCATTCCTTCCGAGTCAATATTCCGATTTTTCTGTTGCATCTTCCCCTCAAGTATAAGAAACTGTGAATTCATTCTATTTTAACTGGATTTGATAAATTATTACAATCTACTGATCAATATTGTTGATTGAGACATGCAATAATTTTTAATATTCATTAACTATTATAGCATTTGTTGCTATTAAGTCGAGAGAAGGATCGGTTTAATCCTTTATGAATAACTAATTTATGATGGAGACTTGGTTCCCCCTGATAACCAGAGAGGCTATTTTTTGTTCCCCATTTAGGATTATTACTGCTACTTATAGTTGAATGGGATTCTTTTTGTTTCTTCACTTTTAGTTGACTAATAATCTCTTGACTACCTGTTCCAATGGGGACGGTGTCACCAGGAATAACATTCTCCTTTAATCCCTTTAACCAATCGATTCGACCCCGAAGAGCAGCTTTAGCCGGTACTCGAGTAGTTTCTTGGGGACTCGCCTCTGATAAAAAACTAGTAGTATTGAGAGATGCTTTCGTCATTCCCAGTACAATAGGCTCATAGAAAATCGATCTCTTTAATACGCGATTCATCCGTTATGCTTGTGACGGTTCAATAAGCTCCCCGGGTGAAAAAACATTTGCTATTCCATCTTCCGATGCTACGACTCTTGAGGTCAATTGCCAAATGATAATTTCTAGATGTTTATCCGATATCTGTACTCCTTAAGATCCATAAACCTTTCAAATTTGATCAATCGAAACCAATTGACAATGTTCCATACTTGTTCCAGCACTTAGAAAGTGACTCCAAAGGTTTCCAATTAATCTTGTAATACCCCTATTCCATCTTCCAAAAAGATCTTCGATTCGTGCAGGAATAGAAGCAATGGAACGAGACTCCAGCAGCTGCTCAACCTTTGGAAGACCCTGAATAATGTCCCCAGACCTCAATCTATCATGTGGTAATGTTATTAATGTATCTCCCTCTCCTATGATATCTCCGGAATTCTTCTGAAGAATTGCTCCCCGGGTCGCTAAAAGAGGCTTAGCTGTTCTAGTTAATAAATAGTCGTGGTGAATAGCTACGACCTGACCGGACTGGAGACAAACATTATTCCTACAGAAGCATCGATTTTCACTGATTGATAGTCCGAGATTAATTAACAAGATTACTCGATTAGAGGAATCTGGTGGTAAATAGATCTGCTTGGCCGATAAACATTTATCTAAAAAAAGATTCGTAGGATATTTCAATATTAATTCATTTTCATCGATCGGATACCAATTTCTATGTCCCGATGTATCTATCGAATCATCAACAAAGTAATTTTCAAGGGAAGAGGCTTCGCCGCTCAGCGTAGGATGGGGCACCAATTTGTTGGAAATACCCCATGAAGTCCCTAATAAACCTAACTCTTGGTTTTCCCTTCGACGAGGAATAAGGTTTGATCTTCTAGATTTGGCCAACCCTTCTTTTAGATAGTTCTTCGGAAGAGATCCATACTTAGAATTCGATAGTATATCTTTTAGACTTCTTTCATCTCGAGCATAAATAGTTGTACCTGATTTAGAATCGTTGGAGTATCCTACAATTAAATTTTCGTGCTTATTATTGCTCGAATCGGTAGACAAAATAGTACGAAAGAGGTTGAATGGCGACAAAATTAAAAAAGATGCACCTCGTTCCGACACCGAATGAACAGTACTTTGATACTTGACAACTGATTTGTTCCTACTGTTAGATAGATCAACTTGATCAGGGGATGTCTCGTCGACAGACACCGATGGTTGAGAAACCTGATTGACCCTGACACTTCGTGCGGGAGGTGTACTAGAAAAAACTATTGAGTTAACTTGAATAAAGGTACTGAAAATATTATTTAGTCTTACACTGATAAGAGACAAATAAGCATTTCTTATAGAGAAGAGCTGGTAGAAATATTCTTGCCAATCAACCATTAAACAAGTTCTAACTAATTGAATAGTTGTATGGTTGCTTATTTCAATCTTTTCCCCATTTTTATAAGAAATATACGTAAAGGATTCAATTTTTGGGCATTTTTGTGTCTTTGGTTTTTCGGGATGGGATGTTACTCGCACCAAAGAATTGTTAGATATATTGTACTCTACAACTGGTCTTACCGGGACAGAGGTCTTTCTTTTCCTGTAGAGTGTAACCGATTGGAGGTAACCCCAATTCTCGGATTTGAATTCAGTAAAAATACTATTACCCGGTGCAATTAGAGTATCACCCTGCTTGGGTATACTAGTTACCCTTTCCGGATTGTGAATATATCCAGGCAGGATTCTTATCTCAATACTACTTCGCGTCTTTTTGATTTGGATCAGTCCGCCGACTTTACTAATAATATTAGGAGTTATTTGTGTACCTTCCTCAATAATAGTATTATTTGTTACCAAAATGGATGAGAATGGTTCGTGAGTAGTATAAACCTCTTCGGGGATTAGAAAAGAGTTACCTCCTTTTATTACTCTGTACCGTGAGCCAAGAGTTTTAACTGTCCCACTATCAGAAACGAATTCTTTTTTAACAACGGGTTCAACCCCTATAGTACCATATTTTATAACCCCCGAAACACCCGTTCGATGCTCAGGGTTTTCATAGATAGCAAGAATATCATTCCGATCCAAGATCTTATTTAACTTAACAGTAATATTTGTAAAATATGATTCTTTTCCCTGTCGTTTCAGTAACGAAGAAATTGCTTCTTTTTCTTCACCCCGCTCCACCATGAGATTAGATAGAATCGAAGTAGATACTGGAGGTTTCAGCCGATTCGAAAAACATTTTGGATTGATTCCAAACTCTTGGATCCCTTTTTGAAAACCCTCATAATCAATAGCATCTCTATTCTCGTCAAATCTTTCATGAGACTCCTGTCTATTCTCGCTAGAGTGAGGTTTAATACTGATTCTATCTTGATCCTCATGAAACAAATAGTTCTTATCGGAATCATTAAAAACTCCCGAAAGAATCCAAATATGACCCGTCTCGCGTACGACACGAATGGGATTATCTATACAATCGGATATATGCCACACAAATCTACTCCAGTGGGTCTCCCCTTCTATATTTGGATAGATAGATTTTTGAATACGCTCCTTAAGAGGAAATTCTTTGGCTCATACTTCCGCAATGATTTGTTGGGATTCGACATACTGATCGTTCCGAATCATAAGTAAACTTTGTGCTGGAATGGTGAAATTGTGTATATTATTATGACTCTTAATAAGGATGGGTAATTCATTTCGACACATCCAAGCAGGATGCCCATGTCGCGTACGTGTGGGATACACCGATCTTTCGTCGGGATTAATGAGTCCATTGAACGGAATTCGTACATATTCTGCGATATCGCCCGTAGATACTCCACCTGTATGAAAAGTTCTTGATGTTGATTGAGTTCCTGGTTCTCCAATTGATTGACCCGCAATGATACCGACAGCTTCTCCTAATTCTACTAAATTGTGATGGGCGAGACTCCAACCATAACGCAACTGACGAATCCAGAAAATGCTTTTGCATGTCAAGGGGGATCTTATATGTATCGGTTGCGTCGATGCTACGAGGTTACTAGCCAGTTCATCGCCAATATCCTGATTACGTGTAGCAATACATCTCACATCCCAATAGATGTTATCTGCCAACACACGTCCAATCAGTCTTTGATACGATATCGTTCAGATAGATCCTCTTCTTTCCTCAATAAGATTCAAAGCAATGCTTTTGGTAGTTTCACAATCCCTTTTGCGTACAACAATATGTTGAACTACTTCAACGAGCCTACGTGTCAGATATCCAGCATCTGATGTTCGTACCGCGGTATCCACAACCCCCTTGCGAGCACCATAACAAGGAATAATATATTCTGTCAAAGATAAGCCTTCGCGCAGGTTCCTTCGGATGGGTAGATCAATTACTTGCCCCCGCGGATCTGACATCAATCCCCTCATACCAAGCAACTGGTGAACTTGAGAGACACTTCCCCGGGCCCCTGAGAAAGACATCATATGAACTGGATTTAGAGGATCGATCATCTTGAAACTTGGATTCATTTCTCGTTTCGAGCATTCACTTGTAGCATACCAGGCTTCAATCGATTGACGTAACTTTTCTACGGCATGCAAACTTCCGTAACGATGATACTGCTCTGGGACGTAACCTAATCTCTCCGCATCTTATACAAGCCATCCTTTGGAGGGTACTGTTGAAAGATCGTCGATGCCTAATGGGACAGATGCTTTTGTAGCTTGTTGAAAACCCAAAACCTTAACTTGATCTAGAATGTTTGTTGTAGATGCGATTCCGAAACAAACGACTAACTTACTGATAGGTTGTCTCATCGCAGCCTTATCCATCATCTTATTATAGAAAGGTGATTCAGCTTGATCCGCCATTAAAAAAACCTCAACTTTGTCTTATTGTTTTACAATTATTAACCAATATATTGGGGTTCGAGTTATTAATTAAATGTATAAAAAAAGCTTTCTCATTCTTCATTAATCCAATCAGATCTAAAAACTTTTTTCTTGTATCATTGTACCTGGTACGGGCGAAGTCCCACATGGAAAAGAAGCTTTCAATATACCTTGCATCGCTTCCTTTAATTGCTGATTGAATAGGATACGCCCAGCTGTTGTAAGTATATACATACCAAGGATATGACCCTCCCTACACCTTCTGATTTGGTAATTATCGTAAGAGTGGAAAGATGTTCCTGAGGGTTCATATTGAGATTCAATAGGTAATTCACGAATTCTCGAACTGATCGTTTGCAAATCAATCCCCCACCGAAGCCACAAAGAACTGTAGAAATCAATTTGTTTTAATTCCTTTGCCCTAAGTATATCGTAGTAACTGGTAAAATAGGGTATATTGGGAGAGGAGCCTATTAAACTAGAATGCCTATTTCCATAAATTCCTTGCCTATTATCAATTGTTAGTATATAAAGACCGAGAAGCATGTCTTGACTCGGTACAGATACGGGATCTCCCGTAGCAGGGGACAATAGGTTTGTGTGCGAAAACATTGGAAAACGAGCTTCAATCTGAGCTTCTAGAGATAAAGGTACATGGACAGCCATCTGATCTCCGTCAAGATCTGCGTTAGACCCCCCACAAACCAATGGATGCAAACGAATGGCGCGCCCTTCTATTAAAATGGGCTGAAATGCTTGTATACCCAATCTGTGCAATGTAGGTGCTCGATTCAGCGGTACGGGATGACCTTGCATAACTTCCCGAAGAACTTTCCATATAATTGGGTCTTTTTTTCTAATCATATTTTTAGCAGCTCGTAGATTACGAGCAAGGTGTCAACCAATCAAGTTACGAATTACAAAGGCTTGGGAAAGCTCGATCGACAATTCTCGGGGTAATCCACATTGATGTAATGGAAGAGACGGGCCTACTACAATAACGGAACGACCTAAATAATCGACCCGCTTTCCGAGCAAATTCTCACGAAATCGTCCCTCTTTCCCCTCAATAACCTCTGAGAAAGATTTGTAAGGCCTGTTATTAATATCCTTCATTGGTTGTCCACGTATACCATTATCAATAGGGGCATCCACGGCTTCTTGAATGAGTCTCTTCTGGCAGACAATCAGTCCTTCGGGTGTGAATTCACTTCCCGATAGAAATTCGATAAGAGTATTATTTCGATGAATTATCTTTCTATAAAGCTCATTAAGATCAGAAGTAATTAATTCGCCTTCATATAGTTCAACTATTGGCCTCAATTCAGGTGGAAGGACTGGTAAAAGATCCAGAACCATCCATTCTGGTTTTAGATTTGTTTGGAGAAAATCCTTGGCTAATTTCATCCGTCTAACCAAAAGATCTTTCCTCCTTTGAATTGTTCGGTCTTCCCACTCATTCCCGATAGATCCTTGCTTCGCCAGTGCCTGCCACTCCGAATACGCACGATCCATAACACTCTGCAGATCCAAGCTAGCTAATCATTTTTTAATGGCATCCCCTCCAGTAGCTATTTCGTTTTCTTGAAGATTTTCAAAGTTCCGGGTGGGAGAAAAGATGGGAAGACTATTTTTCCAGGATCGATCCTCATAATTGAACAAACCCCGCAATCTTAATAGAGTAGGTCTCTCAGCCATAGGCCTAGCAGGAAAAAGATTGGGATAGGTCGAATGAATACCCCCCCCCATAGAATCGGACACGAGTGTTTCCCCTCATCCGGCTCAAATAACTATATCTAAGTGTGAAGTTCCGACAGTACGATATGACGTTTTTGGGCCGCGAGAATCTCACCTCATCTATAGAGAATGAAATAGCTGTTCATTACTCAAGCTCGAACTTACCTTTCCTGAGTAGTCTCAGTTCTACCCCCCCCCTTCCCTATTGCACTATCCACATCTTCACAGAAATAAGAATTTTTTGCTATTCCCTCTCGCTTTGGTCAGAGGTTGGGGAGATTTTTCTTGTTCCTAATACGACCATTTCTCCTCTTTGGGTTTCCACTCCACCCCGATGGTTATCAATCGATTTGAAAAGCCTTTGCGATGATTAAGTTTTCATAACCATATTTCTATCAGAAAATAACCTCTTCTTGAAAAAAGAAGAAGAAGTTTGAGTGAAAGATCGTGTCGAAAAACACTTGGATTCTTTCTCGTCAAATCATGAGTGTGAGATAAAAACCTTTATTACGAAGCCTAATCGATGGATTAATCAATAAAAACTAACCCTGGAAGAGAGCCCTCAGTCTGTACTCTGTACATAGTACTTTTTATCCCGAGTTACGCGATATTCCTCGTCGTGAGAAATATGTCGGAATTGGAGGCATCCCATCGTCGTATGGGATGACAGATTGTAATTAATCTGTGATAATCGAAACATACAATCAAGTCACGCATCGCAATATACTGGGCTTTCTAGTTCTTTGAGAGGTTTAGCTAGGAGATTTGCAATGTAACTGGGGATTCGTTTTGGGAACCATACGTGGGTTACTGGACATGCTAGTTTAATATATCCCATTCGGTATCTTCGGACCCGAGAGTCGGTAAACTCGACTCCACAATGCTTACGAGAATTTGAATATTCCTCTTCATTATCGACAGATCGGTAGTTTCCACGAGCACAAACTCCACTCTTTATGGGCCCAAATATTCTTTCACAAAATGAACCATCTCTCTCTGGTTTATGAGTCTTGTAATGCAATGTATAAGGTTAATCAACTTGCCCAACGATGTCTCCATTAGGTAATTCTCTTTCAGCCCAACTGCGAATCTGGTCGGGGGAAGCTAGTCCAATCCGAAGTTGTTGATAATTAGTTCGATGAATCGTAAGATAAAAGTTTTCAATTGGTTTTTTGTAAAAAAAAAAAAGTTTCGATTAAATATCAAATATCTTCACTCCCCCTCCCCGAATCTTCTTCAAATATAAAATTGTGCTCCAGATTCAGACCCATGCATCGTAACTCTCGGACTAGCAAGCGGAAAGATTCTGGAACCGTATTTGGCTTATGAATGGTTTTTCCAGTCGTAATAGCACTAGGTACTTTGTAACGAGCTTGAATATGATCTGATTTAATTGTAAGCATCTCTTGCAACGTGTAAGATACGCCAAGACCCTCCGAGGCCCAAACTTCCATTTCTCCAACTCGTTGCCCCCCCCGCCTAGATCTTCCCTTGAGGGGTTGTTGCGTAACAAGCGCATAGGGCCCACTGGATCGTGCATGAATTTTATCATCAACCTGATGAATCAATTTCATTATATAGGCCTTTCCAATCGTAATTGGTTGCTCAAAAGGGTCACCTGTTCGTCCGTCGATCAATCGACTCTTTCCGGGATGTTCGGGCTCAAATAACCATGGATTACGAGTTCCTGTACTCGCTCCACAAAGCTCTGAAAATACTAGTTTTCTAGAAGCTTCCCGCTCATATCTTTCATCGAAAGGTACTATCCGGTAATGGGTTTTCAGAAACTCCCCAGCTAGCCCGAGCAAACACTCAAAAATCTATCCTACATTCATTCATGAAGGTACTCCTAAGGGACTTAATATCATATCGACTGGTGTGCCATCTTGTAAATAAGGCATATCCTGTCTGGGTAAGATCTTTGACACAATACCTTTATTTCCATGCCTGCCGGCTATCTTATCACCTACTTGTATCTTACGTTTTTATAAGATATATATATGAATAACCTCTGAATCATTCATAGTATCGTCTTCGGGATAAACCCACCTAACGTCAATGACTCGACCTCTTCTACCAACCGGGACTTTCAGACAACTCTCTCTTGCGTTAACTAATTGGATACCAGAAATGGCTTGTGACAATCTTCCTTCTGGAGCACGTAATGAATCCGCCCCCTCCTGAGGCGTCGGTTTACCCACCGAAACATCCCCCGCTTCTACCCAAGATCCCGATTCTACAAGCCCATTATTGTCCAAATGTCGAAGTGCATAACTATCTAATTGAGGTATTTCCTTAGTAACCCTTTCAGGACCCTGATTTGTTGCACAAACTTCAACTTCGTGTCTCTCAATGTGAAAAGATGTAGAAATATCTTCGTATATCGAACGTTCACTAATCAATACTGCATCTTCAGAATTGTATCCCTCCCACGGCATATAGGCTACTAAGATATTTCTACCTAAAGCTAATTCTCCCCCAACGGTTGCTGCTCCATCCGCTACAACTTCTCCGCCTTTCAAGAGTTCTCCTGGCATAACTGTAGACTTTTGGTGTATACAGGTATTGTTATTAGAACGTTCATAAATTCTTAATCTGATATCTGTAGTGTTTAACCTTTTTTTATCGCTCTCTTCATCGGTCGTAGATAGTGTAATTTTATTACCATCAATATATTGGATTCATCCTTCTCGTTCAGATACAGCTACACCTCCCGAATCCGAGGCTACTTAACCTTCTAACCCAGTCCCTACAATGCATCTTTCAGGCTTAACTAGTGGAACCGCTTGACGTTGCATAGTGGAGCCCATCAAGGCGCGATTTGCATCATTATGCTCAATGAATGGCATAAGAGACGCTCCGACAGAAAAATATTCTAGACGATGAATGCTTCGTAAATCGACCTGCTCCCATAGAACGCTTAACACCTCTTCTCCCTCCCGCACCGGTCTAACTCCTTTTTCCCCAG
>Ga0115856_100360_pt1 | contig 16935 bp, 10 predicted proteins | sample InSIn4gowninarea_FD_83870 | JGI IMG/M metagenome (GOLD analysis project Ga0115856, IMG submission 83870)
AGAGTGATCGATTAACTCAACTGGATGACAAGGGCTATCGGTTAACTCGACTGGTGACAAGAGCGCTCGTTTAACTCGACTGAGTGACAAGAGCAATCGATAAACTCTACTGGGTGATTAGAGGGATCGGTTAACTCGACTCGGTGACACGAGGGATCGTTTAACTCGACTAGGTGACAAGAGGGATCGGTTAACTCGACTGGAGGACAAGATTGATCGGTTAACTCGAGATGGTCACCAAAATATTTGTCATCATTTAGACTTGGCAGGTGCTAAGCGAAACTTGCTGTTTTAAAATTGGTAGTTGGACTTTAACAGGCGATTCAGTGCTGGAAATGCTGAAAAATTCATATCTAGCTTTTTATTTTTTTCATTTTAATTTACACATTAACAACATACAATTTAAAAACATACCTTTCATAACGTATGTCCGCACACACTACATACTCTACTTCAATATATTCTATATATTTAATGTTCCCATCTCTACATATTCTACGTCCAATCCCGGCATGCTCTACATATTCTACTTTCCATATGTACCAAATGTAAATGTATTTTTACATACTCTCATGCTGGATATTGAATGTGCTCAGAAAGTTGCCAAATTATATCACCATGCTAATGAATTCATTTGGATGATGAATTCATCCATCATCCATCATCTACAGATAGATGGATAAGGTAAAAATGTTTATGGGATAAGGATCTTGAAAACATTCCCCTTTTGGCATAACAGACTATCTCATCTACCATAAAAGGGCGGCAGGAATTGAAATTAGCTTTGTCTGCTTTAGATTAAATCCAATACTTAAATCCCTTAAATTTAAATCTTTTGTTTTAGATTCCGGGAGTTTGTGTTATAATATTAAATTTACATGCTTTGACGTGAAAGTCAAAACGCATCATCTTATAAGCGCCGCATATAGCCTGTGACGCGTCAAATTTGCGGACATAAGACTTACGTTAAGTTTCCTGCATTAAAAGCGGGTTGGAAATCGTGTACGTCAAGCAAAACGAAAGAGACGCGACATCTTCAAATCTGATTCAGTAAATGCATTTCAGCGTAAATAAATCGAATTAATAAATCGAGTTCTTAGCACGATAACATCCTATTTTCCAAAACATAAACTACCGTTTTGATTCCCGGAGTTTTGCATCTGAATGGGGTTAGTGTCATCCTCGTTTTCAGCTCCGCTTGTTCTGCTGAGGGAGGGGAAGTCGAGAGATTTAATCAGCACGCTGAATATAAATGCAATACTTAACATTAAAGTCAAATGTTTAATTTTCCCTTAGGCAAATATTTAAGTTCTATCTGAATTTTCGAAGTGAAATTAATTTTCAACTACGCAGCATGTGCCTTTTAAAATTCCACAAACGCTTTTCGTCGGCACCGCGGGGGAATGCTGTTCAGTTTGAAGAATTGAAGGAAAGGACGTCGCTGTTAACACTGAATATGATGCTTTTGTGATAGTTATTAAGAGTGAAATTTGCTTTTGTATATTAATTATATAATACAGTGTCAGCTATCTAAATTCAATTTTAATTAATTGTTAAATTGCATTAAATTGACTTAAGCTTATTAAATCAGAATAAGATGTTTTGCCTGAACTTTAGAATATGATCCGATTTGCAAATAGAAACCCAACAGGTCTCTGGAATGCTTGTTAAATGTAGTAAAGTTTACTTAGTATCAAAAACATAATGCAAGCAGTTAAATATGATGCTATATTAGCTGTCCAAACTGTATGTTCATTTGAAAGGAAATTTCATGCAAGTTATCTTGTTAACCATCGGAAAATGGTTGTTATTTTGATGTTGAAAGACATGTCTTTGAACATCATTTGAATGGTTGAAAATTCATTCGATCGCTGATTGGTGGATTCATCTTTATTATTACTCTCGTGTGGATAAAATTGACATTGAATTTTTTCCCCTTCAAACCATGGCAACCGTATTGTTATCATAAATTAAACAGAGGAAAAATGCATAAATTAATGTAGAGTTTAGTTGGTTTTCTGTATTTTTCCTGAATAAATGATCCAATTCGAGGAACACGTTGCACCTACTTGAAAAGATCGTCGCAGTCACCAACAGATGGCGCCACGGACTAGACACCTTCTACAATTTAGGCATAGACCCGAAGGAGATGGTTAATCCGGGTCCCTGCACCCATGGCATATCGCTATGCTGAACCACAGAACTTTCGGGTCCAAGATTTTACATGTACGTATCCCACCTGTACATGGTGCGCCTCAACAGCACGTGCACAGCTAAGGTGGACACTCACCCATGTACTGACCGAGCCCATTGCTGCGTTGCTTCGGTGAGCTTACGGGAATCGGCACTCCCAACATGGTACGCAATTGGGGCGACACTAACTAAAAAATGTGTTAGTGGATGACTTATCATATAACAATGTTCTCAAATATCATGCTAAATGCTTTATTTTTGAAAGAGTTATCCATATCTTAATGACTTCCCAATAAAATTAGGAAAGCCTGTATGCATCGAAAATATTTAGTGAAAATATAAGGAATTTAACTAAATTATTTTGCTGCAACCAATCTATCGACAAGTAATGCAAAATTAATTTTCTGTACATTTACATTTAAACAAGGGAGCTTGATGCAAAAACTACAATACTTTCAAACTTATACACAAAATGTTTTGGAAAAAATATACATTACATGTATTCTACAGAATTTTTTAAATTTTCTGTTGCGGATGTCCGAGTCAAAAAGTGCCGCAAGGGAGATAGTAATGAGTTATTTTACGACGTTTCTTTTGAAAATCACAGATTATAGAAGTACGTGAATGTGTGAAACTATAAAAACCTTCAACCAATAATAGAATTTTCGCAGCAGCTGATCGTTTGCTAGAGTATGATATGAATAGTTAGTGCTACATATTGTAAATTTCGTTTAATCTTTAAACGTGGCCAATAGTAGTTGATATAATATTTAAAGAAAGCATTTATGAAGATTTTTTGAGTGATATAATTGACGTTTTATTGTTTCTATAGAGTGAAATTATTCGCGAACTTTAAAGTTTAAACTTGTCACTTCAGCCGCAAAATCAGAGACAAATGAAATCTGATGTCTGTCTTCAAATAAGAGTGTGAGTACCATGTTCAATTTTGAAACTCGGGATTCCTGCATAAACTCTATTTTATTTTCTTAATTTAAATTAAGAACATGAAGTTGTCTATCACTAAACTTGTACTTTAAAACTGAAATGAGAATGTTATTGCTTTAATGCATCTAAAATCCAAATCCAATTTATCTAAACTGTTGTATGTGAAACAGGAATTTCAATTAAAAATATAAATGGAAAGATTGGAGTTTTTTGCCATTTTAGAAAGCATTCTAAATTTTGTACTTATACAGACAACGTGGCTTAGTTTATTTCATACACATACTTAAATGTATTTAGTCAACGCATTTTAAAGTTAAGGACCTATTTCAACTAGAGGATTTTGATTAGTTAGACTAATCAAGATTGGTGTTGTACTATGCTTACTCTTAAAGATTTGTATCAACTGACATTAAAAGCATGAAATTAATTCACTAGTATAGAGTTAAAATCGCAGTTGTTGAAACATAATCTTTGCTTTTTATAAGCTTTTCTATTTTTACTAAACCTGCTATAATTAAAAAGTAAATATTTTGCTCATGTTAACACTCTGTTCTAAAATGCTCCCACTGCTGCTGTTTCTTAAATTCGCCAGTCTTTCGAAAGTTTTACTTTTATCTCATGAACTATAAAGTAAAATGTTTCTTCATTTATTTGTGCAGAAGTGTTTAGAAAACAAGCAAGCATTAACATTTTAAGCCAGGCAGTCGCAAACAGGCTTTTTAATGCTAAAAGGTTTAGAAAATTGACTTTCGAAAGTACTATTTACAGTAAATCTTCTAATAAGATAAAAAGCTGTCATTTGTAGGACATTTACGTAAATTTCACTTTCGAACATTGTCTTGAAAAATTATCCTTAAATGCCATTTTTTTAAATTAGAAAACATTCTTTTTTAAAAACGAACAGCCTAAATTTCCTATATTTTCCCTCGGATAAAAACTTTAACAATTGCTTAATTCGTTTTACAAACATTAATTAATGAAACTCATGAAAACAAGCGTCGCCTTTGTCACTAAGGTGTCGTAGGTCTCTTAAACTCTCGATAAGTTATTAAATATGAGGGTTCTTCAATTTAGCCTCCTTCGTTTAAAAGTATCAGTACAAGAGTAAATCTTTTTTTTAAATGATAGCTAATGAGTAATGCTCTAAAGAATTATGTCTAAAACATAATTCGCTGGATTTTAGAATGTAGTCAAAATAGTGTTTTTCTCAATTTCTGGTACTATCATGCATTATGTGAACTACAAAAAACCTTTTGTTAAAACACAAATTTTTTATTTTAATTTAAACACATTAGAATAAATCTGAACCTAAAATAATTTAAATAATTTTCAATTTTTCATGCTAATTTATATTTAGCATACAAAATTTTGTGATAATTCACAGCAAACATACCAAATAAAATATATAAAATACCATTTCAGTTTCACAAATTGAGGTTTAGATTACTTCATCTACTTCATATTAGACGTGAAAATTTTATAAAGAATATAAATTAGATTTTAAGTTATACTGCACAAAATGTCTGAAATTTCTATTATGAGAACTGCTTTTTAGTATGTTTTAGGCTTAATAAAAAATTTATGTCATAACTATAAGATTAATCTTTGTAATAATGAATAAAAACAATTTCCATGCAAAAGTAACAATAAAAGTTCTAAAATGCTCCAGCTTCATAAGTCACCCTTATCTTACGTCTGTTTATATTTAATGTTACAATTAATGTTTACATTTAATGTTTTATCTGTTTACATTTTAATGCCGATATGTTTTTTGCCATGTATTAATGTAATTATAAGAATTTTTTCTCCAAATTTGTTTTGAAGTGTTAAGAAAAGTTTTAGCTTTAACATATGTTTTTCAAAATCGAATTTCATCACCCTTAAAGGGTCCTATGACCACTTAAAACAAATGAAACAGTTAAACTGAATAATAAACGTTTAGTTTTTGATTATGTAGCGATCAAGGAGTTTTGTTTTCTCTGGCTTTATAATTCAAACCTCGCGGTTTTTTTCATTGAATGGTTTTCAGCTGCGAGATTGCGATTTATCCATTGTGAAAACTAATTTCATGTTTTGTTTATAATGCAGCATGGAGGGTCTAAGGGCTGAAGTCCAATAGTTATAAATATTTTAAAACAGTCTTAAATTTGTATTATATCAGATGAAAGATTTTGACCTTCAAAAATAAGTTTGAAACTTCGTATAAAAATAAAAGTGCTCAATTCAATTACTCAATTAAGAAATTTAAAGTGGATTGTAATATTTTTTACCAATTGGTTCATCAAAATAAGCGTTCTAAATTGTAATTAATCGGAATATTTTAAACTGTTTTCAGTTATGATGTATGTCAGTTTTGCGTGCTTGCAATGTTGAGATGTTCAATGTTTAAATGATGAGTGCTGCCATTTTTTCAGTGTTTGTATGAATGACTAAGTCGCTTGTGTGTTTGCATATTTCTTAGTCTAGTTAAAGTTATGGGTACCCATTAGTCGTTTATTTTAGTTGTATTTATTTGGCGCCATATTTAGCTTTAGCTTCTAGTGTTTTCTAAATATGGCATACATCGTACCTGATAACATAAATTTCTTTCAATTAAATATTGAAAGAAAATAGCGCTGCAAATGTGGAAGTTTAAATTTCCATTAAAAACACCTGGTTATGAAGACTAACTTCAATGTATTGAACAAAATATTGAACTAGAAATGAACATTTTCAATGAAATCCGACTTAATAAAGAACTCCGAATATTCTGTAGACATATGCTTATAGAAGTTGATATTGATTTTGCAAGCATTTGTTTTCAGTTTATGTACATCAGTTCCAGGAAAGGTAAACTTCATTTTTAACGTGTTTTAACTGTACTTGTTTTTTCTCTCTTGATAACGTGATTCTCAATACTTGAGAAAAACAGTTGTCTGATAGTGTAACTTGAATGCTCGTCGCTTTCTCTTAAGCTATAAGTTTCGTCTAATTTGATTTTGGTTAAGTAAATATGTAGTGTGGACCTTTTAATCTCCACACACAATTTTTATTCCACCTTTTCACTCCCTTCTCCTCACGCCTTTTATCTGCACCACTAGCGAGCGAGCGGTTTTTCCACCCTTTCACCGCGACCTTTAACTGAGAGTCGTTTTAGCGGTGAACCGCTTCGTCTCGCCGCGTGCAGTTAGAGTCAGAGAATTCGAGGTGGTGTGTGCGCGTGTGCGTAGCGATCTGGAAAAATGGGGAAAATCCCGTCATGGCGATCTTGTCGCTGGATCATTCTTTTAGACCATATTGTCTTTTAAATTGGATGGAAACAAATTCTTCATTGTGGTATCTGCTACCTGATTGTCCCTGTTTCGTCAAGAAAATAAAAATGGAAGTTTGTTTCTAATCTCAGCATTCTGTGTTTCTTCGCAAGCCTTGGTAAAGAGCCGAAATGGGTAAGCGTTTCCAACCCTCTGTACTACGCTATACGATTTTCATCTTCTATGTTTCAAGCCTTAATTAAATAATCAACCATCAGTCATGCATAAAATATTAGCATAACAGCATAAATGAATATAAGCAACCCAATAACTAATATATATAATATATACCACCAACAACTTTACAGTTATGGCGCCGTTTCCCCCAACGGCTTGCGCCATTTTTTTTTTTCTTTCATCGAATGCTGAAGTTCGTCTTGAAGATCGGACGAAATATTTAGTATGATTAGAAATGAAAATGAAATAATTTATTAAATAGATAAAAAGCTTTACAGTTAACTTAGCAGAATTAAAGTTTTTATTTTAAAAGAGGTATTTATATCTTTATCATGTACAAGGTTATTGTTATTCGAAATATTTTTATAATATAATTTAATAATGGAGGATAAAATAATTTCTTGTTCTTGCTTTACTGAAATGTTCTCGATTTTATGTTTAAGCTGAGTAAAATAACCAAAATTTTTTGCGAACACGTGAGAATTTTCTATTCGATTCTAAACCTGTGATCATGTTTTTCAGTGATCTATAAATATAGTTATGCTTTTTCCCTCAGTTTTACATTTTTATATATAAGTCTAAATATATTGTTTAATGGGTTCGCAAACATACGAAAGATTCTTCTTGAATAAAAATTCAAAATTCAAATAAACGAAATGGTATGATTGATGGCTCAGTCAATATAATATTTATTTGGAATATATATGATCGGTTATTATTTTCTTCTTTTGTATGTTTTCTTGTTTTTAAAAGAATGTAAAGTCATATTATATTTGATCATATTAATATATATTTTCTTTAATAATTTCGTATTGGTATCTGAATTTTCTAGAACACATATGAATACCAAAATAGCAGCTATTGTGGTAGCTAGCTGTTATTTTATTTGGATACTTGTTCTGATAGTGGTAATAACTGTGTAATACTTGTTATAAGAACAGTAACTGTTTTTCAAAGTGACGATATAGAGTATTAATGGTTATTTTATACTTTGATAACAGTGTATGTATTCATTTTACTATTTATAACTGCTGCTAGTAACTGTTCTTCGCAGTTTAATGTGTGTTTAATATCTGTTTATAGCGATAAACTGCTATTGTTTTTATATCGATACCAATACTTAGTTCCTTAATAGCAGTGATCATTTTGGTTGTCTAGTATTAACTGCTACTTGATTTGTTTACTATTTAAAGTATACCTTTAAAAATTTTTTTTTTGTTGGGACTTGTAATATTTATAATTCATGATGTCTAAGAATAAATCGACATCGAAACTCAGTAAATCCAAAAGGAAAAATAATAATGTTTGTGATGATAATATTGACGAAATGAATAATATATCTCAAAATTCTTCTTTAGTTATGTCTCATAAGGATTCTTCTTCCAATATGAATTATACTAAGAAAAATGACTCAAATCATAGTAAAAATCAAAATAATAGTTTTAATATTTCAATTGCCTCCTTCGATGGAGACCCTAAGATGTTGAATTTCTTTAAAATGCAAATATTAGACCTCCAAAATATTAATGGATGGTCAGATATTAAGACCATTATGTATGCACGCTCCAAATTAGCTGGTTCAGCTCTGGATTTATTTTTGTCAAATATTAAGTTACAAAAATCTAAAAACATAACTGAATTTTTTAATGAACTTGAGAATTTCTTTTCATCTCAAACCCAGTCTAATCCTGTTGTTGACTTTGAAAATTTATGTTTTAAACAGGATGAAACCATTCTGCAGTTTTCTTTAAGACTTGATGCATTAGTTAATAAAATTTATGGATCACTATCTGAGAATGATCAAAATTTAATAAAATTTAATAAATTTCTTGCCAATGTGGATCCTAGTATTAGGCTCCATTTGTTAAAAAATAAGATTAGTACTTATCCAGAGGCACTCAAAGAGTCCATATTTTTGTCTCAAATTCGTGAACAGAGCAGTTCATTTTCTAATGTACATAATGCTAAAATATCTTCTATAAATAATAATGATGCTCAAAATGTTTTTACTTGTCATAATATTGATGTTAATCAGCCAGGTCCTTCCTCCCAGAACAATACTGGTCAGTGTGAGGTAAATAATAAACCTTCTTTTTCTAAAGGTCACAATAAAGGTTGTGTTGATAAAAATAACAAATGGTATAAAAATAGTAAAAGAAATTTTGAACATAGTAAAGTGTATTATAGAAATAATAACAATAATAATCGAGGTTTTTCTAAGACTAAGAGTAATAATGATGGTCACTCTGTTCATTCTCAAAGGGCTGTCAGTAATAGGCAGAAATTTAATCATTATAGAAATATGGCAGAAAATAATCCATTAATCTGTCAGATATGTTCAAAGAAGGGACACAGTGCAAACTCATGCTTTAAATTCACTAATTTGTTAAAGAAGCAAAATTCGAATAATAATTTTTCACGTTTAAATCCAAATGCTTCTAATTTTCGTACTCCATACCAAGGAAATAGAAACAACAATAAATTTTCAAAAAACGAGTGAACACACAGGCAAAGCAGGTTGACCTGTGTGATGATAATGATGTTGTAATTAATGAAAATCCTGCTGCTGTTTCTTCTTCTGTTGACCATACTGTGTCTGATCAGGTCAACAGTTCTCCTTCTAATATTTATGAACTGAATAATAATGTTGTATCTGAACCAGTGCAAAATAATTTTTCAAATGTACCTCATGAAAATAGTTTACCTGTGTATAACCACAATGAGTATAATTCATATCATTCTTCGGGTAATTATGTTCCTGCACAAATGCAGAATTTTATGTATAATAATGATAATTCTTATTTTCAGCCAATTCATAATTTATATAATTCGTATAATTCTCCTTATTGGTATAATTTATATAATGGTAATAATGTTCATCCTTATTCTTATGTGGGTAATTCATACTACCCAAATTCATCTAGTTATAATTATGGTACTAATAGCTCTGTCAATAGACAGTATGTACATAATCGACAAGTGTGTCAAAATAATAGAACTAATTCTATTCCTATTTGCACTGATAAAAAGACTCAGACAAATATTTCTAATGTGGATAATACACAGCACTTTAATTTTAATTCTGTATCGAACACCTCTAATGTATTATTACCCATTGTTGAGATTAAAATCAATGGTAAATTCCCATGCCCTGCTCTTTTTGACACGGGGAGCTCTGTGTCTCTTATTAATAAATCATTTTTTAATAAACATAAGCATAATATTACTTATAGAAACCTTGCCAGAAAGATATCTATAACCACTATTAATTCTGTTATAAATTATGATGCTTGTATCACCATTTCATTTAAAATTGGTACAAAATTTTTTAATACTCAGTTTTATGTCATTGAGTTTCCAAAATCTTCTAAATTTGACATCATTTTAAGTTATGAATTTGTAAAATCAAACGACATGATTATTGTTCCCAATGAAAACCATATTTTATATAAAAATGTAAAAATACCTCTTTTGAATAATGTAAACAATAATTTGGAATCTAATGTTATCGATTTAACTGGTAATGTTCTCGAAAGTCATAATAACACTCAGAATTCTTTTTCGAATGTTAATTTAGAAGTTAACAATTTAATTGATAATTCTGTTGATCCATTGAGATCCAATTCTAATTTTAATTCTGCTAAGGTTAATGTTATGCAGACAGGGCAATCATCTAATAATGTGAGTAGTCAGAGCAATCATGATAATTCTGCTCCCAGTCTTAAGTCAAAATCACCAAATGTGGACTGTAACTCATTCGTAGTGAAAAGTTTGCATAAGGCTATTCTACAACCGAATCAGGAGACATACATTAAAGCAAGAGCACATGTTCAAGGTGTTATAACCGAGTTTATCTTCGAACCCTCTTCAAATTCCAATTTCCTCTATATTGAACCTGCACTGTACAATAATGATGATGATAGTTTGAACAATAATTCCACACAGAGAGATCTGGATTTTTATGTTTTAGTCAAAAATCTGTCCAATAATGACACTCTTCACATTAACAAGAATCAACGACTTGGTTCCATTTTTACACAAATTTATATTAAATCTTCAAACAATAGCCAAGATTGTGATCATGTTATTAATCTTATTGAAGCTTCATCCGAAGTATTAAATCAACGTATCCAAGATTTCGACTTTAAAGACTTTCAAGTTAATCATCTTTCTCCTCATAATAGGCATCAACTTCAGAAATTATTGTCTGAAAATGCAGTGTGCTTTTCAAAGTCTTTGGCCACCTTGGGCCACTGTGATAGAGTTATACCAAATTTTAAATTTACCTCTGATAATCCAATTAGAACATTACCTATACCAATTCCATATTCGATACAAGACCAAATTAAAGAAGAGCTTAATCAAATGCAGCAAGCAGGAATAATCTCAAGGACTACCAGTGAGTGGTCTTCTCCTCTTTTAGTAGTTAAAAAGAAAGGTTTTTCTCCTGATAACCCCAAGTACCGACTAGTAGCTGATTTTCGTCTTCTTAATTCAATTTTAATCAATAGCAGCTATCCTTTACCTAACATCAGCATTTTGATCAACCAATTAGCAAGATACAAGTATTTTTGTAAAATGGATTTCCAGTCGGCCTATTGGCAGCTAAATGTTCCAGAAGAAGCAAGAAAATTTTTTACAGTTAGCTCTCCTTTTGGTCAATTTTCTTTCAACCGTCTTCCGTTTGGTCTCAAGACCTCTGCAAGCTATTTTCAATTTTTAGTCGACTCCTTAATAGAAGAATCCGCACTGGATGGAATTTTTTCTTTTCAAGACGATTTTATAATTGCTTCTAATTCATTTGAAGATACGTTACATAAATTAAGAATAATTTTTAATCTCTTTAAAAAGTACAATCTTACATTATCCCCAGCAAAGTGCTCGTTCCATGTAACGGAAGTTGAATATCTTGGTTTTTATTTAAAAGATCATAAAATTTATCCCACTACATCCAACATCTTGAAGATAACTGAATTTCCTCTTCCAAGCACTCAGAAGAAGTTGAGGCAGTTTTTGGGACTTGTGAACTTCTACCGTAATATAATTCCAAATTTTTCAAAAATCATCAGTCCTCTTCTCGAACTCACCTCGCCCAAAACCAGATTTAATATGCAGGAACATCATATCGAAGCCTTTAATACATTACAAAAATTTTTCTTCTCTAAACCATTTATCATCCAGCCTAATTTTAACAAAGAGTTTTTCCTAGCCACTGATGGCAGTTGTGTATCGATTGCTGGAATTTTGATGCAATATGGAGAAAATAACATATTACAACCAGTTTCATATTTCAGTAAAGTTCTAAACAAAACCCAGCGTCACTATCCGCCCATTAAAATTGAGTTGATGGCGATAGTTTTCTCTGTTAGAGCTTTTAGAACATTTTTATACAATAGAAAATTCACTATTATATCTGATGCGAAGTCGATAAATTTTTTAAAAAAATCGTCCAACCCTTCTGGAATTACAACACGTTGGCTTTTGGAGTTAGCAGAGTATCAATTTAATTTCCAGCACATTCCAGGCAAAAGTAATGTCCTAGCGGATTTCTTCTCAAGGACTGAATTTCCCAATACTCAGGACTTATCTTCAAACCCAGAGCTCATCAATGAACATCATCTTCCAATAGTCCATACAGATAGTTTTGAAGATAATACTCCTCCAGATAATTTAGTTCTTTTTCATCAAGACTCGAACTCTAATAATATAACGAATAATGATCCTTCTTCTTCCTCCACTAATTCAAGCAATTGTACTGACCCACCTCTTAATATTTCGAATGAAACCCTTGTGACTGAGCAACTTAAAGATGCTAATTTATTAACTATCATCAACCTTCTTCGTAATTCCTCATCCGAAGCACCTATTCCTCCTAAATATAAAGGATATATATTACATCCTGACAACAGTCTCCTTTTATATTGTGATAGAGATGTTGATCCTCTTCTTGCCTCTCCTTCAGATCTCAAAATAGTAGTTCCTGAATCGTTAAAGTATAAAGCTTTGCAAATAGCACACCACACTCATATGGGGATCAAGAAGACTTATGAGATTCTCTCAAGAAATTTCTTTTGGTCTGGTTATTATAGTGATACCATTCGTTTTGTTTCTTCATGCACCACGTGTATGACCATCAAGCCTCACACCATTCCCAAGGCTCCACTCCAGGACATGTCAATCCCGAAGAAACCTGGAGAACTAATTTCAATAGATTTAACAGGTCCTTTCTCTAATAATCAATATGTCTTAACAATTATTGATAACTTTTCTCGACATCTGGAGTTATATCCAATGTCCTCCATATCATCCAATAATGTTATTAAAAAATTGTTTCACTACATCTGCAGTCATGGAAGACCATCCTTTATTAAAACTGATCAGGGTACTCAATTTAAGAGTACCATTTTTCAAGATTTTGTACAAGCATATAAGATAAAGTTAAATTTTATTTCTGTGGCTCATCCAGAAAGTAACTCGCTCTCAGAAATCATCAATAAAGCGATTAAATCTACTGTAAAATCTCTTATGAAACACAATTACAATTTTGAATATGCTGTTCACTTGCATAAAAGTGTATATAATTCTTTAATTCACCCTACACTGAAGATGTCGCCCAACTTAGTTCATTTTGGTCGAGATATATCTACCCCTATGGACATGTTCGACAATAACTTCAGTCCAGAACTTCATCCTAACAACTTTGATCTTAAAAGAATTTTAGAAACAAGCAAAGATATGTTTGATATTATCAACAATAACATCAAGACAGCTCAAAGAAAACAAAATGATAAATATAATGAAAAATCAAAGCTCAGAAAATTTTTCAGTAATGATATAGTTTATATACGCTCCAGGAACCCTCTGAAACCTGCCTTTGATGGGCCATATAGAGTAATTAAAAGAATTTCTGAAGTTTCTTATGTTGTCCAATGGTTGGAAAATATTCATGCTCCAACTTTTGTTATACATGTCAATAGATTATGTAAATGTCTACCCAGACCTGCTTATCTTAACCCACCTCAAGCATAATAATTTTTCCTGTGTTTATAATAATGCAATATTCCTTTAATTATTTTATCTGATACTGCAAAATTTTGTTTCTTTTATATGTTTTGTTCAATCTGAGTTACCATCATCCATGGACTGTTTAGAAGAAGCTATTTGTAAGCCTTCAGCCTGTCTTCATTTGCTGTTTGTAATCATCATTTTTTTGGACTTATGTATCCAGCATGAAGCTTAGAAGCTAGTTTTAAATGCCAACAGCCAAGTTCGATAATTGTCTCCTGACCATCAACTGCCAGCAATGGTAACTGTTTTCAATCATGTAAGACTGTCTCCTTTTAAAGTTTATGTCACACAAGGACTCTCTTAGATGGTAATATAGTAATTCATTCCTCAAAAATATTTCATGTGATACTTATTTAAGTTATGAGTAATATATATTTTATGAGCATTCAAAAATTTTCACTGCTGTTCTCCACATAGGCTCACTTTATCATGGAATTTTCTTACATGCTCTGTATTCGAATTTAATTTAAGAAATTGGCATACAATGTATAATGCATATTAAGAGATATTTTCTTTTCATCTTGTTGCCATTCGAAAATACAAATTAATTTAAAATTTATTTATTATCAAATAGCATGCACATTAATAATTATGTTGAGATGTAATGCAGTCAGACATCTCACGAATTTGTTGGCAACTACTTAAAGAATGTTGACCATTCTTTTGTATATACATGTAGTATATAATTTCTTCACAGTAATATTTTTTTTTTTTTAATAATGCATGCACGATCATATTATTTATGTCGAATTGTTTTTATCGTCGTTTAAGCATGCTATCCAAGTGTATTTAAATATATTATTTTTCAACATATTAAAGTCTATTGACTTTATACATTTTATTAATTTTAATTTGCTATTTTCATTAGCTGCAATCTTCATTTATTTTATTTAATAATTGTAAATATATTTAAATTGGCAGCTAAAGCAAATTACTTAAATTATGGGATGCTATGAAATATCTAATTAAAATGATATAACCTTAAAATTTTTGTGCCTTACAGAGCAATATTGCATACATATATATATTTACCTAAATCATTTCATTGCTCTGTCGTCAAAAATTATGTTTTCTTTATTTGGCACTATTTTGCATCCTATTCAATGTTATTTAATACAAGGTCTTTTGACGAAAAGAACCTTTGCCTTATGTTAATGACTTATCGAAATGCTAGCATAACCGAATGTGACAAAATTTGAATCAATTAAAAGCCTATATTTAATGGTACAGACAACAATATGTTTTAGTGAAAGAAAATTTGAAATTTTCGAGAACTTGTGGAATTTGATAATTGTGACTTAAGTTGTCAGAGCTACCACTGACTTCTTAAAAAGTTTTTTTTTACTACCACAGATTATAGTTCTCTCTCTTCTTTCAAATTCTTAAAGCCATACTTTTAATGTGAGCTTTAATTTTAATAAGTACCTAGGCTGATTCATTATAATGATGTGTATAAATAATCTTATTTGAGTACTCAACATTAAATATAATAAATAAATACACATCTGAGTATAACATGAATGAATACTCGCATTATGTAATATATTTTTGATACTCTACAGATTTGATGGATTGTACTGTGTTGTGAATCCTCGAAATGTTAATGATTTATTTTTAAGTAGAGATCAATTTATCTAATCGAAAAAGCTTATGGCTTTAATTAAAAAATTTTTGTGTATCTTTTGAATTAAGGTGTACACCTCACCTTTCCTTTTATTGAATACCAAAGTACCACGTATACAAGATTTGTTTCCTTTTTTGTTAAATACAACTGGTGTAATTCGAATTACTCGTACCTATTATTAATGTGGTACTATATGTATATTGGCATACATATATATATTTTTCTTATGGTATTGATACACATTATGTTGTGAAAAAAAATTTTCTTTATTGGTACTTGGCAAAATGAGTACATGATATTGCCAAATTATATATTTTCATCTATATTTTCTATGTGCCTTAGCTATGTCTTGAATGTATTTAAAATATTTTTTTTTTTGCTAAGCACTACTTTGTATGAAATTATATGTGTATCATTTTCGCTTAAACAAGAATTTCATTTATAATTTAAAAATTTTCTTTTTGTATTGTGATCACAAGTTTACTTATATATTTTTTTACATTACCCTTTCCAATGTTATTATGATCTTTTTCGTGGCAAAACTCTTATTGACCAATAATTTCTTACCATCTCTGGATCCAGAATTTTCTTTTTAATTTTCATGCATGCATACGGGAATTTTGGTCAATTCTTCACTTGTCTTCAATTTGAATTCCATATGTCTTTTCCAACAAACTCAATCTCTGATGCTCTTTGAATTCTTCTATGTTGATCATAGTTATAGCCAACTGTGTCATGACAATTTTTCCATCAACTTGGGCTAAGTGGTCCTCATTGTGGAATTCCTTTCTTTCCCTGGAATTATCCATACATCGTAATTTAATTTTTCGAATAAACCTCAAGAATTTAAAATATTTATTATCTTCTTATAATTGAACGACAAACCTTATATATATATTTAAAAAGTACGTTTGTTTTAATTTTATAGCATTCAATTTCAGTCAACGAAATTTTCTTAAAAATTCTTTCTTTCTGGAAACCGTCAACAAATTTATTTGACTGTATTCTACTGTTGCATTTTTTCTGGTGTCAGACCTGGCCAGTCTGCACCGGAGACATCTTTTCTTTGCAGCTTTATTTTACAGATCCATAGATGATTTCCGGACACAGAGAATTTGCTCTCTACCATTTGATGTAATAAAGAAGTCGAGTATCCGGATGTGCCCACTGATCCGTTCTTTCCTATGATGAGATGTATTTTGGTCGTCTCCATCTAATTGATCCCTTTCCAAGGAAGTTGGCGAGCTCAGCGAGCCTTCTGAGGTTGATTTGGACTCTCTCAAGATTATGGACATTTTTTTTTATTACAGAAGACCTTTGTCTGAAAGTGACTTGATATGTGAAGAAGACTTTGTGTTGAATTTTGCCACACGGATAACATTATACTGTATATATACATTTTTCTATTTATTCATTGTTAATATGTAGACACCATGATTCTATTTGTTCTCATCCAATTGTTACTTTTTAGTCATTTCAAAATTCCTTCGATTTACTCATCGTAACCTTTTGGCATTTTGAAACAAAAAAAAAAAATCAGAGATTTTTTTTTCCGGAGGGGGGGGAGTAATTGTAGTGTGGACCTTTTAATCTCCACACACAATTTTTATTCCACCTTTTCACTCCCTTCTCCTCACG
>Ga0115856_100362_pt1 | contig 16891 bp, 25 predicted proteins | sample InSIn4gowninarea_FD_83870 | JGI IMG/M metagenome (GOLD analysis project Ga0115856, IMG submission 83870)
GGGGGGCTGGAATGGGGGCTGATGCTGCAGGTGGGGCTAAATCATGGTTGGAGTCACCACCGCGCAAATGTCGTGACAGTGGCCCGCTGGTGGCAGGAACTTCAGACTCAGCATGCGGCGGAGCAGGTTCGATCTTGATGGCCGACTGAGGAGCAACGGTGGATGGTGGTAGTGGTGGTGGTTCGCGTGGGGTCTTCTCGGACAAGGTAGAGGCAGGCACAGGACTTGGTTGGACGGGAGCATCTGAAAGCATGTTCATGACTGACATGGGATTTGTGGAGCGAGCGGTATGCTGCGAGGGGAGTTAGAAGAGGATGGTGTACCAGGGTCAGGGTTACAAACATTGGTCACACGTGGTGGTGACGGCTGTCGGTGGCCGTTGGTAGCAGTGAAAGCTGGAGGTAGGGTATAAGGAGATGGATCTGGATGTGATGATTGACTGGCAGCACGTGTCCGCACGGGTGTGGTGTCATAATGGTGATGATTTGATTGGTAGCGATCAGGGAGCAGATCAGGGTGAGAGCGAGCCTGCGTGTTTGGTGTCAATAGTGTGCTTGTTGTCTTTGTGTTTTCTGTGCATCATGTACCTGAATGGGCGAGCGAGACTGGTAGGCAGAGGGGTGGCCATAATCAGACGGAGCCGTCCTAGAGTCCTGAGTGGGATCATAATATCCAGACGAGGCTCTTGAACGTGCGGGTTGCGAGGGGCTCATCGGAGGCGGCAACCTTGAAGCTGAAGGAGAAGAAGGGTGACTGCGATTGTACTGGGGCGACATTGTTGGGCCAGGGTACGAAGGTATGCGCGGTCTGTTTGTGTGGTCGGCGGCGGCTGCTGAGTGAACATGGGAAGCCGTCATTGGCGATTGAGCAGAAGGATGGGCGTATTCATGTCTTCTGTTGTCGGAACTTCCTCCTCGTTGTATCTGACCGGACGGATACATGATTTACAGGATATGGCAGCAATGATGCATTCACAAGTCAAGCTTTTGTAGTCGCTATCCGCACGGGCATTCGTGAAGAATTCTTGTTTCGTAGCAGTGTCGATGAGATGCACGCGAATGTCAGTAATGGCAGAGTTGGCGACGAAGCAACATAAGCGCAGATGGAAGAGGTCGGCTATGCGACCCCTGTCTTGGGAATAGAGCTGAAAGACTGTCCACCAAGCCTTTCTCTTATCCCGTGTTATAGGTCGAGTTGTGATGGCCGATGGAGTTGTAGCATACGGTATAGTGGGCAGAGTCAGATTGTGCAAGGAAATCAAATGTGCATGGGGAGCTGATGATGGGTTGATGGTGGTGGGGTTATTGTGATAACGAAACGATGGGAAGCATGGATGACAAAGAGTTGGAGGCGGCTTGTTGGGCACTTCGTTATCGACTGACTTCAAGAACGACGAACATGATGCACATTCGTGGGACTACCTATGTACTTTGGGACACGAGTGGCTACAACATAATAATATAGATAGGCATTGTATATACGTGATTGATGCCGTGGATATAGTCGAGTGTGTTTGAATAGTCTCGGTTCGTAGTTGATCCATTGTCAACGCTATTTGATGACCTTTAATAATTAATCAAGTGTTTCGCTATTCCTTCTGCTGGAGTGAATACATGGCTGTGAGTTACCTAAGACTAACGGTACGGGCGTGCAGGAGCTCATGCTTCCTTCCGATACTGTACTGACCGTGCGCGTCCCTTCCTACCTAAGCCAACTTGGGAAAATCTCGAGACTTTTTATCTCCATATCTAATAATCCTTCCAATATCCCCGAATAACAATTATTTCGACGACGTCCGTCAACATTTCAAAATGGCAGCTGTGTACAAGTCGCTGTCCAAGACAAACGCCAAAGCTGGTGAGAAGGATGGTCTGCCATCTGATGGCCCAAAGAACAGACAGAGAGTTTTGATTTTATCTTCGCGAGGTGTAACATACCGGTATGCGCCCTTTCCACCTATCTACCTATCTACGTACTATTGACTTCCCCTTGTTCATTACTGATACACCCGCATAGTCACCGACACCTCCTCAACGACCTCTACTCTCTTCTTCCACATTCTCGCAAGGACGCAAAGTTAGATACAAAATCCAAGCTTTACCAACTCAACGAACTCGCCGACCTCTACAACTGCAACAATGTCTTGTTCTTCGAAGCCCGCAAAGGCAAAGACCTGTATGTCTGGATGAGCAAACCTCCAAACGGACCGACGGTCAAATTTCATCTACAAAATCTTCACACCATGGAAGAACTCCATTTCACCGGAAACTGCTTGAAAGGCTCGCGGCCCATCCTCTCCTTCGACGCTACTTTCGAATCGCAAGCCCACCTCAAACTTATCAAGGAGCTCCTCACGCAAACCTTCGGCGTCCCCAAGAGTGCCCGCAAGGCCAAGCCCTTCGTCGACCACGTCATGGCTTTCACTGTTGCAGGCGGAAAGGTCTGGATTAGGTGTTACCAGATCAACGAGACGGAAGCAGGCAAGCAGAGTGCCGTGCCAGAGCTGAACGAGTCTCATATAGCAGAAGAGACGGAAAATGCGAACAAGAAGGGCCGCAGCTCAGAGACCAAATTAAGCCTAGTTGAGATTGGTCCTCGTTTTGTCCTTACCCCAATTGTCATCCAAGAAGGCAGTTTCGGTGGCCCCATCATCTATGAGAACAAGGAGTTTGTCTCACCCAATCAAGTCAGACGCGAGGTTAGAATGGCTCGTGCTAGCAAGTTCAGCAGGAGAAGTGAAGCTGAGCTGGAACGGAAAACTAAAAAGGGAGATCTGGGTCTCAAGTCGGAGGGAGGAAGAAAGGCGCCTAAGGATGAACTGGACGAAAAGACTCTGTTTGCATAATCATCGTAAATTTCGCATCAGCAGCAGGCACGGCGTTGGCATGTGGTCAGGTGGCGTTCGATATGTGGAATTTTATCAGGCAGGTGATACATTGTAGGAATGTATTCGAGAGAGGCATCAGAGAGCCCTTGTGCTTCCGCCCTCGATTTGACGACTTCACCTCATTATTTATGACAACGTGAACAGTTTCTCTGCCAAAGACGGTTCTCCGAAACTCGCCTCCCCAACTGTTGTTACAAGATTCAGGATTGACACGTAGCCTATAAGGGTGCTATTCGCTGCTACAGACTTTATCTGACTCGTGGATTCCTGATCCATTCATTTGTTCCGATAAAAGAGGAAGATTTGCTGTCCAATAAACGCCATCATGCATAAACCTGTGCTGTCCTATTCCACTACGTGATCTTGATCCTGCATAGACAGGTCTCTGCTCATCATGCCACAATCGATAGGTATCTTCCCAAGCGCCAAGAAAAGAGACGAGAGAAGAAAGAAAAGAAAAAAGAATAAGAGGTGTGCCATGTCGACGCAGAAACCTGCACGACCCATGCTTGTACCAAACCAAGAGCTAGGCTTAAGAATTCTCTCGCTGAGGCTCTTCAGGTCCAAGATCCTTCTCTCGTGTGCTCACAGTCTTTGCGAACAAGGAGCGAGATTTGACAGGGGCGCCCATGCTAAATTGATACGGATCAGGACATGGTGGAAACCATTATGGATCAGGAAGACTTACTTCTTGTTCATCTGCCGTTGCTTGAAGCTCGACAGCTTCTGGCTGGCTGGGCTCATGATAGCGTCCGACGGAGATACATAGGCATTGCTGTCCTGTCTGCGAAGACTGTCAGTCTGAGTATTCATGCGCTTCTTGCGATTCGCCGACTAACCCCTGTCCCTCTTTCAACTTGTTCTCCATCATCTGGCGGTGGAAGTCCATGCTCTTTGGCTTGTCTCCCGTCTCCTTCTTTGCGAAAGGGTTTGGCATGGATTGATCCTGCATGGTCTGATTGGTGTCACGGTCGGCGAGGACGTTTGAGTTCATTGTTTTGTAACAGTGGCGTGTAATAAGTGTATCCTGAAGTTTTTGTCTAAATGCGTAATTCTGGATTGTGATGTACAATTAATCGGATTGATGTCGGCTTTTTGCAAGTCGAGCAGTGAAGTCTGAGATACCTTACTTTGGACATGTGTTTACTAGTGGTAACCAGGGTGATGAAAGCTTGGCAGGGGTCTTCATGTCTCGTTGTGTTACCTCCTATCCATTACAGAACAACCCATCCACAAAAATTACCTGCCTCTTCCTATCTGGCTGGCTTCATCCATCAAAGAACGCAAGAGAATTAAACCCCAACGAGACTTTGTGATCGCTCGACAACAGATGTGACATCTCCCACGATCTGCTGCGAATCTCACTCGAGCTGTGTCCCGGTTCGTCCTGCTCATCTCGTCCGTAGCATGCAATCCTTTCGTCCTGCCATTCGAGGACCGTCGTCCACGTTCGTGCTTTAGTGGATGAGATAGCCTCGGATTCATCTACTGCGACTAGTGTACATCTTATTCAGAAAAATAGTAGACTTATTAGGCTTGAAAAGTTACAGTTAAATGGACCTATTCGGTCAAAACTCAATATTTGTACCCAACCACTCGGACTCATGTATAACAATTGTTAGGCCATCGACTCTTCCAGCATGTGCATATACGGGCTACGCTAACAGACACAGGTGGGGAATAAGAGAGAATGTCGATTGTGCTACACTTCTAATAGAGCCGCTCAAATTCGCATGAGCCGAACGATGGGCTGCAGAAAACGCATCAAGGCACAGTTTCCACGAAAAGCACGATCGGGGTATCTTATGCGCTGCTACATCATCCCGTACACCAACTTGCAGTTCTCCAAAGAACAGGCATTATTGCTACCGGATCAGACATCCAGTATCCTGTGACTCTGATTTGTCGAAGTATTATTGCAAACGACGGCCGATCAGGGTCGATTTGAGGCTTACCTCGTGCTAAGATTCTCTTCCGTACTTGGGTACTTCGTATCTCGAACGATACGACAGGCAAGTCAGGCCGTAGAGTTGAACGTCGACTCGACTCACGCGATTCTAACCTTCTTCCGCTTCGTAAAGTCATCTGAGGCTCTGAGCACGCCAAGAGGCACAAAAAACGACAACCTGTTAAGATAACATCAACGCTAATAATGCGTTGCAGATCAAGCGTTTGAGCCGCAATAACGTTGATGGTGGCCAACTCTACCCCACATCACCGTGTCGATGTGCTCGTATGCGTGTTGATAATTGTCCTCAAATCAGCGATCTTGTTTGAGCATGGTGTCGAGCCGCATGTGCATAATCGGTGATGTGATATACTGTAATTGACGGGCATAAGTTTAACCAAATCTCATCTCGCCCTTCTCCCCGCAACAGACAGCCCTTTTCTAGGCTGTTTGGTGTGCTGCTGGCAGGGTTGTATGCCACAGATTTGTGAGTTTGTGAGGTCACTGTTAACTCACCGTTAACTCACAAACTCACAGGATATCCTCTGTGACCTCACAATGCCAAGGTAAGATGCACTCGCCTCCGAGTGGTATCTTACGTTCGCTAAGCTGTCGAACGAGTAGTCTGAGACTACTACTGCTTAGGATCACCATTGTAGCACGGACATTTCATTCCTCTTTAGGAATAGCTGTGAGAAATTGTGAGTTAACGTTAACTCACAGTCAACTCACAACTCACAAACTCACAGCCCCAAATCTGTGAGTTAACACAACCCTGGCTGCTGCCCTGCTCTCGTTTGTGTGACTCAGAGCCTCTCGAGTCTCGAGTCAGGGCAGAATGGCGCTAACCACAGCAACCCCGGCGATCTAGGATGTCTCGAAGCACGAGGTACAATAACAGCAATGGCCCTTTCTCGGCTGAATATTCTTCCGTTTTAGCCAGAGACTAAACGAGTCAGACCTGACCAGATGATCCAGGGTGAATGCTGAGTCTCGGTCTGTTGGAGAGATCGTCAGCTTGCGACCTACAGTAGTTACGGGGTGACAGATTGCTCGTGAGGTTATGACTTGTGATGCGACACGAGTGGGTTCGTAGCTCCACGTTGGCGATGCTTCCGACAAGACTGGGGAAAGACATGTGCATAAACTCAGGTGGTGGAATGATATACTGCTATAATACATTCGTCATGGTAAGACCTTGTCTCGAAGACACAGGTCGACCGTTTGAGCACTTCTTCGCAGTCGACCCAGTCCTCTGTCCTCGTGACAAGACATATATATACAGTGTGTGCGTAAATTCATAATCGTCTCGATGTGCGTCAAGGACAAGATCGTCAGTGTATGCGCCGTCAATACGCGGAACCATCTACCTGCGTAACATAACCAGACCCACAGTTTATCATGTTGTGTACGTGATCCACAGGTCCAGTAGCAGAGTATCCGCTCGCGAGAGAACTCATACTCACGTAGCTGTTCCGCCTGGAGTCGTCTTCGTCCTTGAGATCCGGGCTAGAATGCATGGCGAGGCCAGTATTGCTGATCCGACGATCCTTACCTCTGCCTTTGATCCCTTTGTTGCAGTTCTTGTAGAGGCTGCCGAAGTACTCCCACATCTCCTTCTCCCAACTGGATACAACATCCCCCTCGCTAATGGTCTCGAACCTCCGTTTAAGGTTTCGAATAGTATCTGCGTGAAACTTGTTTTGATGGCTCTTCAAGTTTCCCAGTTGTGTAAACTGCTTGTTGCATGCATCAAGTTTGCAAGTGAAGGGCTTGGCGGACGTATGCACGATCTTGTGGGCGCGCACATTTCCTCTCTGCGCAAATGTCTTGCCACAAATATCACAACTGTACGGTCTTTCTCCAGTGTGTCGTCGCTCGTGAGTCTTGAGATTGCCCAATTGAGAGAATCGCTGACCACAAGTGGGCTCTTTGCAAACCTATGCTGTGTTAGAAAAGTACACACGGGAGATGTTTACATGTACTCACGAATGGTTTGACACCAGTGTGGGCACGGGTGTGTATTTCAAGATGCGTCTTTTGATAGAAAGATTTGTTGCAGTCAGGCAAAGGACATTGGTATCTCTTTCGTGGCTTCGATGGGTATACACGCTCTGGCGAACTTTGTGGGGTTGGCTGGGATATGTCAGACGTGCTGTTCCCAAGTATGCAACGAGTCTCGAGTACCTGTTCCCTAGGCTGTGCTGGCTTGCTAACTTTGGATTGAATGGCTTTCATGAGTGTATCGACGTCCGTAGAGAAGCTGGAGCTCTTGCTATCTTCTGGAGTGGCAGGGCTCGATGTCTCGTCTGGTGATGAATATGCAGGGGTGTTATAGAATATTTGACTTGGTTGCAATGGCGAGAACTCTTCTTCGGATTTGATCAATGGGGGACAGCTCTCAAGACTGGAAAGGCTGTCGCTCCGCATATGGATCGAGTTCATTGGGACCATTGGAATGTTGCCGTAGTTGGACCAGTTGCCCTCGTGATCCACATGCGTCATGTGCGGCATACTAGTAGTGAAACTTGTGGCCATGTTATAGGGATTCGTAAATGACATGTTACCAAGGGCCATTGAGTTGTCGTTGAAAGACATTGTGTTTGGTACCATCCCAGCTACAGACATGCCACCCAGGTCAATGCCGAGAGCCATGCCATCCATATTTGAGTGTAGTAGTTGGGGCTGGGTCGTGATGTATTGAGTGTGTGAGCCGTTGACAGACATTGGATCATCAGCCTTAAGCGACATATTGTAACCGGCCATGAGTTGTGTCATGTCACTCAATCTGTGACTGGCATTACTATGTCGGCGGCGGTCGAGAAGTCCATTGGGCATCGAGGGTTGCGATAGTACCGCTGCCATTTTAAAAGCGAGCTTGTGCTTGGTTTACCGTGGGGTACAAATAACGAGGAGTGATTGAAGATGTGGATATCATAAAATGAAAAACGTGTGTTGTCAAGACGAAAGTTTTCTTGAATTGTGCTGTTTACCAATGTTTAGAAAGATGAACAATGGCAGCAGCAGCGGAGTAGACCCCAGGGTACATTCACACTGTATATACATGTTGGCATACTACTACCTTCCTGTGAGCGCAAGCAAGAGCATCCAGGCATGACATACCCGTGTGGAGACCTGTAGTGTAGGGCTACATAGCATCGCGATTGATCGAAGGGGAAAGTGATACATACCCGAGCCGCAAACGCTTCTGAACGCGAAACGGGAGGGAGAAATGGTTAGAAGTCGGCGGCCCTCCAGATCGAAGGAGGGCCTCCGGATCGAGTCGAGCTGCAGAAATGGGACTTGGGTGGTACCGTACACGCGACTGAAGTGCGGGAGGTGAAGTCACAACTCACATTAGCGCGCAGATCATCATGAGCCAACTTGCTGGAGCAGAGAGGAAGCGGTCCACCCAATGGCCATGGATGGAAACCCGCAGCAGCTCAACGACTCACGAACAGGCGGCCGATATACCACCAGTTCATCGGTAACGTTACCATGACCTTTATCTATCGTGATTAACCCAATCATGCTTCGGTGGCAGAAAGCATGCCCGACTTCCTGGAACAAGAGTCTAAACCGGACACGGTCCGTCTAGCATTTTTCCGACTACCCAGGTCTAAGCCTTTGGCTTGACCACCTCAGGTATTTTCGTACGAACCTAATGTGGCATACACACGTCCTCGCATGTGGATAAACGTTTGTCACGGGGTGGAGCCTGTGTCAAACCATCAACAATTTGAGGCTGACGACGAGCGGGATAGGGATTGATAGTTGATAGCTAGCTTACATGGCAATTGCATTCGTTGTGTTGAGTAGATCGAAAACCCACGCCTATCAATCATGCTCGCTAATCCTTGCAGTATGGAGCTGCGTCACACCAGTAATAATTGTCTAATTGACTTTGAACGGTCATGATCCGTCGGAATAAGGCGGCGAGTTACTTCAGATACTGTACCTCTCTGTTCGTACTCAAGCATGCCTACATGAGGCTGATGTAGAGGCATTCCCCACGTCTACAGCCTTGGCCGCTTACCATGCCTATCGTTTCCGCCAGTATTTCCAGCACCACGAATCGAAGCTGCAGCTTTAAACGGTCGCCGCCTTATGGCAATGGCAGTGGCAGCTTTACACGCTTGATGACTCAGAAACCACTGGGCTACAGTCACGGTGACTGATCTTGAACCATCATCCGCAAGCTCGGTTCCTGCTAGAGCGATCAATGAGATCCTCCAATCTACCGATTCCCAGATGGGCAAGCATGACTTCACTTTTCACCTTTCCGTAGTTATTCGAGTCCTGTGATGTAGGCTCACAGCCATGCGACCGCAGGCTTGTAGGGTCCTCTCGCAGGCTGATCAAGTCGAACGCAGATGTCGCGGCCTTAATGTGCTTCACATTATTACTGATGCTCCTCGTGTTGGACACAATAGCCATGTCTCAGCGCCAAAGCGGGCGGCTGGCTTCGACTCGACTCTACCATGACGTTTATTGCTCTATCCCCCGTCTTCACAAAGATGCATCCACTGTAGGACGTACGTAAGGTATGTAGCTCAATTTCGCTTGCAACATGTGCGAAAGCTCTACTTTGATAGTTCTTTGAAACCGCGTCAATTGCATCCATCACCGATCAAGCTTAGCCCGTTTCTTCGGAACTTGACTCCTTGATGTGTCTATATGCTTTACATGGTTCCATCTCGTTCTTCCCCCATCATCATGCTCCCCAACCTTCGCAATTCAATCAAGAAAAAGATGCTGTCTGACTGGTGCAGCGGTTTCAATTCTCCTTCGCGGCACGGATATGAGAGTCTATCCAAACATTTAACCCGCAGGCGCGACTTGAAAGACATGTCACAGCCTTGTTGTTGTTGTGGGCATAATGAAGCGATGCGGTTTGCAGAGTTCCAAATTTCCAATTGAGTTTGATCCAGGTCGTTTCCGAGTTTATTTAGAAAGTGTCAATGCCAGACATGAATTCTAATTTAGAGTTGTGTTTGTCGAGCTGCTGAACAGGTGCAGGTGTGCGTTTGCCCGTTCCGTGTGAGTATCAGCAATCAACCGGTTATTCTAAGGTACCCTTGTCAAACGATGGGTCTGACTGTTGCCCTACAATATCGAATCCTATCACTACCTAGTGATGGAATCGACTCCTTACAGAGTGCGTATCGAGATACAATTCGCTTGGTGAGTTGAAGGCTGTCAACTGCAGAATACGTCAGGATTCGGTCAGTACAAGTCCGTCTTTCCGGACTAACTGATCTTCTGGGGTGCCACGAGTGAACAAGCACACCAACCAGGATCAAGATGTCACAGATATGGCCTGTGGATGAATCAAATGCCCTGGGAGCGTGTTCCGGCCTGTATCAATACATAGACCGACGGCTTACACCTTCTTTTCCAAACAAAAAACTGAAGTTCTACAAGCTTTCGAGAACGTTCAATAGAACGATTCCGTGACTCTGCGGTACACCTTGCTGCATTCGACCATGCTTATCTCCGCCGTGGGCCACGATGCCACGATGATCCAATCGTTATCAAGACCTGATATTGCATGTGCACACCCGGAAGTACGTGACTATAGGTTCAGGGTGCTGGTTGGATGACCCGGGGATGGCTCCGAGAGAACCCTCAATGGAGCACCCTCCGGTGCAGAATTACGGATACCACTTCTTGCGGCTGTTCGCTTAACGCTGGAAATCTACGCTCTTATAGTATCTACGCGTACATAAACATGTGTTAAAACTAGTATTCTTAGAGAACAGAGCACGGAGAATTAGCCCATGTAGTAGGAAGATAATAATATAGCGAGTCGTGATAACTGAGGACTCGTGAAGTTGTGGTCCAAGTTTGTACATGGAAACCGTAATTCTGCACGGGATGGCGGGAGGTTGATCTCACGAACAAGCTCAGCTGTACGATGCAGCCCACTCATCCTTGGAACATGAAAAACCTGAGATAAATAGGCGAATGCTCCTGCATCACTGCTGGGGCATCATTGGGCTACCATGAGGCATATCCGAGCCCCATGTCAAGCCATGACAGGACTGATTGTCACTCATGCATAGTGATAGCCACTGACGACATGAACATTACCAGTTCTGTCTTCCTACACCAACATGTCAAAAGCCACTTTCATATGGTAACTCATTCCGGGTGTTTTGGAAGGTTGCAAAGGTAAAGAGAAGGCAGAAGCTTCCCTGTTGATGCTTGCGCAGATAAAGCCATGGGTGGGCCCTGTCATGAGATTATACTGAGGCTTCGGGCCTATTCGAAGCTGGAAGCAAGCCACAATACTCTGGTCAGGGTAACGTGCCACTCTGTTGGACAGCCAGGACAGGATGTGAGATGAATGGTCATTGTGCCTTTGGACGTTCATAGTCTTGAACTCGTTGTGAAACCCATATAGCCAAAGTGGCCTCTTAGACAATTTAGAAGGACAGTATACCTGCCTGCAAGCAATACAGCTAGCAGAGGAATGCATAAGGCATCCTTGTTGTTCGCTCCTTGTTGTTGGCGAAGACATTCTGACTTGTTCTTGATTTCCAGATGTGCGCCCCTGATCAAACACGAGATAACAGAGTGTGACCTCCGAGGCTGTAGACAGGCACCGCAGGATCAAGATGTGACCAGCATACATGGCAATGAGGATGCCAAGATTGACCGTTACACCAATGTGGGCATAAATTGAGCAGAGGCATGACGTGGAAAGAAGAAGACAGCAGGCTTTATCCCACTGATATGCTGTGCATTAAGTGTCACAGAACTACAAAAGACCTCGTCTAATTTTGATCAAGGTACACAGATGTCTATATGCGCCGTTCGCCATGCAGGAATCCCCAATGATGATAAATGAAAGCTTTTGGTGGTCCAACATCTATTGGACCTTCTTCGCATCAAGGACAGGGCCGTAGCTCCTGTCGTCCTCGCCCTCGACCTCGATTTGAATCTTCTCCATCTCCTTGGCTTGTCTTTGCCACTCGGCATCGCCCATCTTAGTTTCGCGACGGAAAAGCTCCTCGTTTGGCTTCCTGTAGCTGCCGCCCAGACGATCCCAAAGAGTGGTGAACTGTCCGTAGTTGTAGTTGAAGTATAAGTGGTGCATTGTGTGGCATGCGGCACCGTTGATGATGGGGCTGTTGGCGACGTACTCGCCGTCGTGGATAAGAACAGTCCAGACGTTGATGAAAAGGAACAAAGCAATGTAGGCGAACTTTTGCAGAGGAAAGAGGAAGGGGAAGATGTGATAAGGAAGCGATTGAGCGTATCCGTCGAGAGGATGGAAGGCATGAGATGCGAATGGACTGGGCATGATCCATTTGTGGTGAGGCTTGTGGAGGGTTTTGTAGACGGATTTGTGGTGCAGGCCGCGGTGAATCCAGTAAATGCAGAAATCCGTGAAAGAGACAAAGAAGGGAAATTGCAGGCAGGTGTACCACCCACCAAGGTTCCATGCTGAGCTTTCTGGAAGAGTGTCGTAAATCAGAGAGTGACCGCGCACTTCGGCAACAAACCAAGGCGCCGTAAGGAGTGCGATGATGGGCATGGCAGTCAAAGCTTGGCGAATCTCGAGGCGCATCTGGTTCTTGAGGAACTTGGGGTGTTGGAAGGTCGTCTTGTCGAAAACAAAAATGTAAGAGAGACCGGCGCAGACGAAATAGTTGACCAAGCCGAAAACCCTGCAAGTCAAGTCAGCTACTGATTTGCGTCGACGATATATTCAGTTTAGAATTGCTACTGCTCACCACGTGATAAGGAACAAGCTTATTCCTTGTCGTAGCATATTGTCTCTGTTCATGCGGCTCATGTATGCATAGCTGCTTGGTTCAAATGACATGTATTGGCTGGCAGGTTGGAATTGGTAGGCGGTGGGCGTGGCAGATTCGCGCATACTCGACCAAGTCGCGTTGGGAGATGTGGATAAATCATTGACGGTGCTGAAGGCGAGCATCGCTGGCGTCAAAGGTAGCACTGCCGCATACATGCGGTCGAGCACAAACGTGTCGAAGAGTTCCAAGACGACATCCATCGTGGCAGTAAGTTACTCGAGGATGGGGCGCGAAATGGCGCAATTGATTGGTTGTGGGCGAGAATGCGGCCAAGGACAACAAATGTGTGAAAACGGCGTATATGGATTGGAAGAAAACAGCCTTGAATATTTTTCTGGGTTCAAGGAGCAATCCAAAAGAGTGAGTGTCAAGTCTAGCTGTATAGAAGAAAAGAGTGACTGCTATTTGGGAATGAGGAGCTCAAGTGTTTATCAAAGACGGAGATTGCCTCTCTCTCTTCAAAATTGTCGTACGAGGTTGGCGTCGAGACCCTGAGATTGAAAGCTTGACAAGGGTCTTTTATCTCCTGCCACGCCTGCCCCTCGCCTCGGAAGCTTTCTTTCCGCTTCTCAGGCCATATATCTTACGAGAACTCGGATGACACTCGGCACCATGTCACGGTAGGCTACTTGGACATCAAAACACATGCACACATGCCTTGTCCAGCATCTACGAGATATCTCAGCATTTTACCTGCAGTACTCTATCCTGGGGGACGAATTTTGAGCTGTCAATCTAACCGAGTGGAGAAAGACGCTTGACAAGGAACAGTGTCTTGAGCTTCTCTAGAGTTTTCTCATGTCCAACTTGTCGTGAGCATACACTTTGATGTTGCTCACAATCAAACTACACCATCCTTATCAAACCCTCGAACGACAGCTTGTTTTGAAACCTCGTCGCGTGCTGCCCGCGCGCCCGCCCTTGTTAGGCCGTTCCCAACGTGCGTTTGCATGTGATTATAATCTCGGCTTTAAGCAGTGCTTGCAATGCTTGGCCCTTCGCGTTTGATCATCACCCGTGCACCGGCGCAAATGAGTGTATAAAATTGTTGTGGCCTGACTAACTACTGGGGCCAGGTTTGAACGTGTCTGGAATTTGTAGAATCGTCCCATCCTTTGCTTTTAACCTCCGTGCTCCTTTCCCCTTTGTGTGCTCGTGTTATTAAGCTAGGGTAATTAAGGTAACTTACCTACTCCATCGTCGTGAGTCTCGGCTTCTTAACTACCTACCTTACCCAGAACACCTCCCTACTAGCCACCCTCGGATTATTGCAGAATACTAGCACATATCCTCTATCGACATGCCACGGCCGCGATAGCCACGTGCACAAAGACATACTAGAGTCAACGCCATCAACGAAGAAAGGAAAGATCTCGGCGTGCCGTTGATACTGCCGTGTATTTACTGTTGTCTCGCCATCTATCTGCAGCCTCTCTCTCACTCAGAAGATGCAAACCCTCAACAAGGTTGCCGGCGTACAGGATCCACCGCCAGCCAACTTCCCAGAGCCTCCGCCAATTCCTCAGAGTGAACAGGATATTGAAGCGCAAACAAACCAATCTTTAACATCACGGCCGTCTCGATCTTCTCTGCCAGTGAATCGACAACATTCCCGGCGAACACTGAACGGAGAGCCATCACAATCATCTCTAAATAATCTAGCGCCGGGGCAAGGCTACTCGACATCGCGCCATTCGCAAGAGTCTGCAGGAGAGGACACACAGAGTGACATAGCATGGGGACCACAGCATCCATGTTTTCCCCACCCAAACCCACACGTTCCGGTAGACTCACCAGAACATTTGGCAACCAGGATAATCAGAGTACAAAGAGACTGGCTCGTGGCTGGTGATCTGTATCCAGCACTGCAGAACCTTTATCCCGAGATTTTGATTGGCCACATGGACGAAGAAGAATTCAGGCACGTTGTTGAGACGACGAACAAGATGCTAGAAGATGGGTTCAATCCGTGGACAGTGAGCAGCTGGATGGACTCAATGTTGGGCGTGGCAACAGGATTCTTGTGGGACAACATAGGTGTGACTGCGACGAAAAGGAAAGTCAGCCAGCTTGAGAGGTGGATCGATGAATGGAACCGAAATGCGCAGAGTCAAAGGAGAGACATCAAGTTGATAGGTCTTAGGCAAACAGGATTTTTGAGTCTTGATATTCAAATACCTGACCCGTTGATCGATGAGCCCATCATTCTGGCTGAGGATAGGAGAACACCGCCATCAAGTCATACTTAGACCGAGGCTAGCGCATGGGCATTCAAAAGGGCGGATTCTTCTTTCTTTCTTTCTTTCTCTTTCTTCAGTTTCACGGTTGGTAGTCTAGGAAATATACCCATTATGCGAGTTGTTTTACTGCTTCTCCTTTCCATACTACAAGACTCTGCAGTTCAAGTCTCAACTACATCAATCCATTGACGACAAGGTATCATGTAGGATTGTGGAGATGCTGCATGATCCTTTTTCCCAGCCCAATGCGCGCCCCAGACGCCTATACCATAGAATCCTTCAGCCCAAACTCCACAAATGCATAAACGATATTAGTTGGCTCGGACTCTAGCTCTTTCTTTTGGCAACCCTGTTCTTGGGGAAAGAGATTGTGTTATGAGCCTTGCGACGTTGTTTCTTGGCTATCCGGGCGTGCTTCTCGGCCTTGTCTCTCTTTTCTGCTTTGATCCAGCTAGTACGCGGTTGGTTGGCATCATCGACTTCCATGGCTGTGTCTGAGATTGAGAGGCAAATCAGTTTCTGCTTGGTATGATTGTTTCGATAATCAATAACTACCGTTTGCAATCGATGCCTTTGATTTTGCGTCAGCTTCTTTGGTGTCTACATCTGAGGATGAATCAGCACAAGGACATGGAAACGGCCAAGAGACCATGTGGCAACTAGGACGATACCACTGGTTCCCTCAACATCCATCTTTTCCTTTGGTGGTTTTGGTTGCGACGCAAGTTCGATTAGTTTTGCCGAGAGTCGCTCTGCGCGGGCATTCTCGACAGGGCCAAAAACTCTGGCCTTGAGTTTTTTGTTGTTGGCCTTCCTGACACTTGATCGCGCACCTTTTGCCATTATCGCAACAACTACTCAATCGTGATGACGTGATGGATGAAGATGTGTGAGAAAATAAAATAATTGTTAGCGAATAATAGATATTGGAAGAAGGTGGCGCAAATGGAACAAGTCTGTTGCAGTCTTGGCCTTTTCGCATAATAACGCCGCCTCATCGCGCTTCGCAACTTCTCATTACTTTGTTGTTGTTGGAAAGAACATGATTCACTTCTACCACTCATTGTCGCAAGGCTGCCTGTAGGCATTGTCTCTGTGATAGTCGCGCTATTGCCCGACCAGTTCAACGACACTAAAAGTCTAGTCAGGACAGTACAATCTGAATACGATAACCGCATAGTGTAAAGTACGTCCAGTACTACTCGTACACGCCCAGGTCAGATCGACATGTAAATGCGAATGCCATGCAACCACAAAGTTACCTCGCACCACTCTTACCATCTCTCGGACCCAAATAGGCCTCAACAATCTCTCGGGCACATTCTTCGCCTGCCGTACTTCCATACCTTGACTTAGCCATAGCCTGGTCACATTATCGCTCCTCTCACTTTCGAATCAATCATGTCACACGCCATCCCACACAACCAACAACTCGGTGTCGAGGCCAAGATCAAGGCCCTCATCAACAGCGACCTTAAAGAGATATGTCGTGGGGAGAACCTTGCCGTCTCTGGTGTCAAGGCTGCTCTACAGTCCAGAATCATCGACCGTGAGTGCTGTACTGCCTGATAACACGACTGTTCCTCTCACTTTGCTCTCCATCATCTATCCGCCAACCAGCTTCATCACATTACCTACTCTCGCTCCGCCCGCATCCACTCTGTGCGAACACCCTGGCTAATTGCTCCTATGCTCTACCAGATCTTGCTAGAATTATTCGAAACGGCGATGCACAAGGCTTTGAAAGGATGCGGCACCGGGTTAACAATCACGGCACTGCTGACAACTTTGCTTCATCCTCGTCCAATCTTGGCTCGGCTTCTAGATCTCCAGCTCCTGGTCGCCCCATGGCTGCCGCTCATCAAAGACCGCAATACCCGTCCTTCCAACCAGCTAGACCTTTCTCCGGTACCTCGCTCCTGTGACACTCTACTGCTGTGTGCCAGCTGGCTAACAAACACAGCCATCCCAAACCGCGCCATCACATTCA
>Ga0115856_100364_pt1 | contig 16759 bp, 10 predicted proteins | sample InSIn4gowninarea_FD_83870 | JGI IMG/M metagenome (GOLD analysis project Ga0115856, IMG submission 83870)
TTTTGTCCATTATGCCCAGAATTTATCAAATTCATCAGTCTGCGTATTTTAAAGTTTTGTCTCATAAATTCAGGTTTTTGGATGCTGCTCGTGTTCTGTCCGGGACAAACGGCTTGCAACTCCAAGCAGAGAACGTTTGAATACTTGAGGTTGACGAGCTTGGGTGTTATTGGTGCCTTGGTTAAGAACGACACCCCCGAGGTTATCTCGTTTCTCTTGACTACTGAAATAATACCATTATGCTTAAGAATCATGGAGTCTTCTGCGGAACTGAGCAAGACAGTTGCAATTTTCATAGTGCAAAAGATACTCACAGACGATAACGGTCTTTCATACGTCTGCCAAACGTATGAGAGATTTGCAGCGGTTGCATCTGTTTTGAAGACCATGGTTGAACATTTGGTTACAAACCAGGCTTCGAGACTCTTAAAACACGTTGTCAGATGCTACTTGAGATTGAGTGACAACGTTGATGCAAGAAAGGCGTTGGTGGCTTGCCTACCGGAATCCCTAAAGGATGGAACCTTTGTTGCAGTCTTGAAAGAGGACCAAGCTACAAAGAAGTGTCTGACACAGCTATTGTTCAACCTCGGAGACTACGAGACTCAACAGCAACAGATTTCTCAACTACAACAAAAGCAGCAGCAGCAACAACCTAATGCTAATCAATTAAATCCACTTCTTGCACAGCAATTCTCAATGAAGCAAAATCTATAGTCGGCTGTAATATAAATGTACTTGTCAAGTAACTTTTATCGTATATGAAGAGTCTCGTAACTATGGTTACGGGGTGCACTCTGCAAATTTCAACTGTTTCGAATTCCGGGTGAGAAAAATACAACTTCAACCTCGGAATTTCCATTCCCCTTTTTGTGTTTTTTTTTCTGGCCAACGCGATCGAAACAGCGAACGAATTCGTTGTTAAAAAGTGGTGAAATTCAAAACTCTTTAAAGCAAAATCAAACAAAACAAACCAAACTTCGAGGCTTCACCCCAAAACACCGGAAAGAACCCACCGAATTGACCAATCATCTACGTCAGCTCTGATTCAGTTTGGAATATTCAGACGAAAACGCTGGTGGGAAAATACGTAGGTAGAACCTTTTCCTGAGAATTGTGTCCGTTTGTCTGTTTGTATTTGATCCCCTTAATTGAAGTTGAGAGTGAAGTTGAAAGTGAGCTTTAGAACCAATGTCTACCCATTCCTACAAGAAGTTCGAGGACACGGACGCTGGCCTATTGCCAGATAAGATGACAGTGTTCCAAGACTGTATCCGTGCCTTCAACAGCTCTCCTGTTGATGCTAAGAAGTGCCGTACCCTTATTGCACGCTTGTTGAGATTGTTGTATTCAGGTGACACTTTCCCGAGACAAGAGGCCACGACTCTTTTCTTCTCGATCTCCAAGCTGTTCCAACACAAGAATTCATCGTTGAGACAGATTGTCTACTTGGCTATCAAGGAATTGAGCTCGATCTCCGACGATGTTCTGATGGTTACTTCCTCCATTATGAAGGACGTCCAGAATGGTGATATTGTTTACAAGCCAAACGCCATTAGAACATTGACCAGGGTCCTCGATGGCTCCACTGTTAATGCTGCCGAAAGACTGATCAAGAACGCTATTGTTGATAGACATCCTTCAGTTGCTTCCGCTGCCTTGGTTAGTTCCTATCACCTTTTGCCTGTCGCTAAGGATGTTGTCAAGAGATGGACCAACGAGACCCAAGAAGCTGTCCTTGCTGTTAAGCCATACCCACAGACAGGTGAAGGCTATATCAACGACTCTTTGATTTCTCAATACCATGCTCTGGGATTGTTATACTCCTTGAGAAACCATGATAAGATGGCCTTGAGAAAGTTGATCCAACAATACTCAAAGGGATTGAGAAACCCATTGGCCATTTGTCAGTTGATTCGTTATGTCAATGAAGTTTTGCAAGATGATTCTTCTTTGATTCCAGCCCTTTTCCCATTGTTACAAGATTGGCTAAACGACAGAAATCATGCTGTTAACTTGGAAGCAATCAAAGTTGTTGTTTCTCTTCCAGTTACAAACGAACAATTTGCTGCTGCTGTTCTTAGATTGCAATTCTTACTCACAACACCAAAGGCTGTGACAAGATTTGCTGCTGTCAGAATTTTGAACAGAATCTCCTTGAAGAACCCGGAGAAGATTGTCTCTTGTAACACTGAGTTGGAATCGTTGATCAGCGATCCAAATAGATCTATTGCCACTTATACAATCACAACACTGCTTAAGACAGGATCTTCTGATAACATTGAGAGACTCATTAAGGTAATTTCCAAGTTCATCAATGATATCTCTGATGAGTTCAAGATCATCATCATCGATGCAGTTAAAACCTTGTCTTTGAAATTCCCACAGAATTACCAATCAATGCTCACCTTTTTGATTGATATGTTGAACGATGAAGGTGGATTTGAATTCAAGAACACCATTGTGGAAGCACTCTTTGATCTGATCCACTTTGTTCCAGAGTCTCGTGATTTGGCTTTGGAGAACTTGTGTGAATTCATTGAAGATTGTGAATTTACAGAGCTCACTGTGAGAATCTTGAACATGTTGGGTAACGAAGGTCCAAAGACCGCTAATCCATCTCTATACGTTAGACATATCTACAACAGAGTTGTCCTTGAGAACTCCATCATCAGATCTGCAGCCGTGGTTGCATTGTCTAAGTTTGCTCTGATTGATGCACCATTGAACAATTCTATCAAGATTTTGCTGAAAAGAATTGTCAATGACGTGGATGATGAAGTTAGAGACCGTGCTATCATCTCGCTGAAGTTCCTTGAGAGTTTGGAATCTGCTGAGATCTCCAAGAACGTTGCTGTTGAATTGACCAAACCAACACATGTTTACGACCTGGGTCTCTTGGAATCTAAGTTGCAAACATATATCTCTGGTGATGCCTCCAGCTTTGCAACTCCATTCGACATCACATCTGTTCCAAAGTTCACTGAGGATGAATACAGGGCTATTGAACTGAAGAACAAGACTGCCAAGCTGGAAGTTGAAACAAAGGAGGACATTGATACTAGTGGACAATCTGGTTCTGCCAATGAGGGTCTACAAACCGCAGAGCTTGCTAAACAACAAATCTTACAGGAGCTCTCCCAAGTTTCTGAATTTTCCGGTTACGGAGCTGTTCTACATACATCATCTGTCATTCCTCTTACCGAGAAAGAGGCTGAATTTGTTGTGGAGTCTGTCAAGCATGTTTTCAAAGAACACATTGTCTTGCAGTTTAACGTTGAGAACACCTTGGATGACGCATTGTTAGAGATGGTATCCGTTGCAGCACAGCCTGATGTCGAGGAAGTAGAGGAGGAGTTCGTCTTGTCAGTAGAGAAGCTGGAACCACATGGTAAGGGAACTGTTTACGTCTCCTTCACTAGACCAGAAGAACCAAGTGTATTCACCACTACGTTCTCAAATACCTTATCGTTCACTTCCAAGGAGTGCGATCCATCCACCTTTGTTCCATTCGATGATCAAGGATTTGAAGATGAATACCAGATTGAAGATTTGGATATCACTCCAGGTGATTTCATTATCCCATCTTATATCGGTAACTTTGATCTTGCCTTTGATGAGCTCACGTCTGAAACTGTGGGAACATACCAGATGGATTCTGAATCTCTCCAAAGCACAGTTGATCATCTGATTGAGACTCTGTCCTTGCACCCAGTTGAAGGTAAGGATGTCTTCAATGAGACAAGTCATACTTTGAAATTGTTTGGTAAGAGTATCAACGGTGATAGAGTTGCCGTGCTTGTAAAGATGGTGAAGAGTGCTAAGACTGGTATCACATTGAAGGCTACTGTGAAGTCTGATTCCGAGGATATTGCCGAGTCTGTATTGAACGGCATAGCGTGATGCTTCTCGCTGTTTTTTTGTCTTTGTAAGAGTTTAAAGTAATAGTATACAAGAGCATGTTCAATCACTACTGTAGAGCTTATAAATTGGTAGAACAGGAACAGAATTTTCATTCAAATCATTATATCATCACTTCAAACATTGTATATGTATACTCAAAAAAAATAGTCCAGGTCAACAGACTGGCTTTACAAATTCATAACAGAGAATCAAGAATGTATACTATCAACTTGTTTAATTTCAAGTTGATCAACCTCCAGAAAGCGGGAGGAATAGGTTATTGTCACATGAGGTTCATCACAGAGCACTAAAACAAAAACAAACAAGGAAAAACACAATCGTTAAGAGGGGGGTTAGTTCATTAGATGTTTTGATGAAACATTGATAGCAGGAACTGGTCATTTGCATCAACGCCCATGGCCTTGTCCAGGTTTTCTAACTCCTCTAAGGTATAGTTGGAGTTTGAAGCACTAAGCAAGTACATCAAAGAATCTGCATCCTCCTCTATTTGAATATCAGTATTGATGTTCAAAGTATTGTCCTTCATCAACTTCGATGAAGAAGGTGATGGCGTTGGTTGATCAATGAATTCTTCTGTGGTACTCTGAATTGTGGATTCCAGTGCCTCAGGTGGGATATCGTCATAAACGGTCTTGAAGAGGTCTTCACTGGTAATCATATTTGAAACCTTAGACTCGATGTCCATTTCAAAGAGTCTCTCAGCTTCAAATTGGTTGATGGTAGGATTGTTCGAGAAGCCAAAATCAAACTCACTGTCGTCTATTTCGAGTGAATTCTTGCGTGGAAGAGTTATAACACCTGGTGCAATCAGTGGCAACGCATTATCCATATCAAATGCAAGATGATGAATCTGTTGTTGCTGCTCGATATACTTCAAATCACTGAGATCTTCAGGTAGTTGAAGCGGGTCGAGCGGATCCACTATATGGGATAGAGGGGATTCGTACGTTTGTCTTTGCTTCTTTGTGAATCTATCGAACTCCATGGAATCCATTTCCGAGGCCGGTGTCAATGTGGAGGCAGGGCTCCCATATATTGACATCATTGGTGAAGTCGTGGATGCTGGAGTGTAAGCAGAAGTCCAGCTTCTTTTAGTTGTTGAGCGGTTGGTCGGCGATGAATTCGCAGACACCGGACTCCCACCAAAGTTGGAACAGATATCTGGGTTGTGCTCAGGCTTGATAATAGTTACAGACCAAATCTTTTGTTTAACTGAGTAGCTCACTCTGAGTCTAAATGGACATGACTCTTCAGGGTGGGTTCTTACTCTTTTCACTCTTCCGTTCACCAACTTGGCGGCAGATCTTGGGACCGACGACTTTCTATGGATGCTCTTACACTTGAAGACGACTTTGGAAGCGTCTGATCTCTCAATCACTAGACATACGCCTCTAGAGTCCAGTTTCTCGTGGAGCCATGGCTTAATGTCATCTCTATTCTGGAAGTTAGGCACCGGGTGTAGAGCAGACAACAGATCGTCATTGTTTTGGATAAGGCCGACTGGTTTGGAATCCAAGTGATCATCGGTATCGGACTCGACTTTAACCGAGAAGCTCATTGTGCTTGTTGTTCGTGTTTAGTGTGTGCTTGTGGGGGTGACAGAAAAGAGTGAAAAGCGACAGCACACAGTGTACCAGTGGTTCAATTAGTTAACTTTGGCAACACCTGAACAAAAGACCAAGAAATAGAACTCAAAGCTGGGAATCAAGAGCAGTTCAAATCGACAAGTTGGGGAGCTAAGCGGAGGTTATTTGTCCCCCCCAGTAAAGAATGAAATTTTGAGCAAAATGGTCTTTTTTATAAAATTGGGAAACCTGTTCAAACAAGAAGGAGAATCGGGACCACTGCGGTTTTTACATTTGGTGCTGTTTGGGACATATGCACCTCACCTGCAGGAAGGAGAGAAAAATTTTTATCTTTCCCATCAGCTCTGGGACAAATGTTGTTGTCCGGTTATGGTTTAAAGGTCGCAAAGGAGTCAACAATGATGACAAACAGGAGGGAACTGGGCAAAGGGGGGACATTAGAATGATGTAGATGGTATATTATCACGCTTATTAGATGCTGTGATTGTTGGATGCTACGCTTTCGTGCTATTCACCTTGTGATTCTTGGTGGGGGCGGGCTCTTCTACATTTGTCCGGTGGGTGTGGTGCGTACCTCTCCACTGATCGAATTGATTAGATCCCCTAGATAAATTTCCGGACAAAGGAAACACCAGCGCAAAACAGAAAAGCTTTGGGGAGCTTTTCTGTGCTTTGCTTTGGTAAAGGAGGAATGGATACTAAATATCAATCGCCGCGTGTCTCTCGGACAACATGGTTCGAAGTCTACATCGAAATCTTTTGTTCCAATACCCCGAACCATGGACGGTTGGTGCGCAAGGGTTTCCAATATTTATCTCTACGATCTTCAGTTTTGTAGTAGCTGATACAACATCTCCTTGTTCGTTAACCTGGGCAATGACTTGTCACAATTCATATGGATCAAGAGAAGGGAATCCCGAGGCTCTTGAAATGGAGTCTAAGCTTATGCTGCTATATGTCTGAGCGTTCCCTTGTAGCGCGTAGAGTTCGACTCCAGGTTTCCATGGACAGAAAAAAAAAACATCCAATCAAACGACGCCTCCTCTAGGAGTTGCAAGCCGTTTGTCCCGGACAGAACACGAGCAGCATCCAAAAACCTGAATTTATGAGACAAAACTTTAAAATACGCAGACTGATGAATTTGATAAATTCTGGGCATAATGGACAAAAAGTGTCAAGGGAGAAAATTTCTTCTTCTCTGTTGTCGGTGATCATCCGTTTCGGGTACATCCTCAGCTGAGAGAAAGAGTCGGAAGCTAACATGTTGAAGCATCATGACTCAGGACGTATCTGTGGTGCGTGTTGCAGTTGTACAATTGCAGAATGAACTCACCAATAGCAGAAATAAGCTCTTGATGTACCCAACTGCAACTGTAATTCAGTGGCAGTTCACGTTGTCTTGTTTGTTAATGTAATAGTGTTTTCTAAACGGTTCAAAGCGGTTGTTGTGGTCACAACAGAAGAGAGTCATAAGGACCTTGAGAATATGCATTACTCGAAGCCATACATCTTGTACATAACCAACGTTGTTTGTTCAACTTTAGTTCAGGTGAGGCTATCAACGTGTTGACTCAAAAGTCGAAAGTCGGGAGTACAGAGAAATGTGGGATTTGTCCCCAAATTCCCAAAACGATGATATGGAAGGTGGGCAGCCGAGCATAAGTTGTAATTTGATACTCAGATGTGGTTTGACACAGGGTGGAGGCGTCTTAGACTTGGATATCCTATCGAAGTACCAATTAACAGGAAAAGAAAACAAGCTTTTGAATCAATGATACGGTACATTGGTAGGATACCAAGGAGTTTAACTAATGATACCTCTCCAGGCAAAAGATTTTAACCGCGAGAAACGTCTATACTTGGAACCTTAACACTCCGAGACCCGTAACTGTATTTCCATGAGTGACTAACCGCTTGCGCACAGCAAATGATGCCAATTATGCACGATTGGAATGTCTACCTGTCCTGTCGGTTAAATTCCGCTCAGAACTGTACTGACTCCTTGTCTCCTTTTTCTCCCTCTTTCTTTCTTCGATTTAAGTTACTGATCGTTTAGATAAAACGTTAAAGTTGGCCTCCGAGACCGGCGCGCGGCCCCCACGGCTGGTGGAAGAAGCAGGGTAACACCTTAATAGCGGTTTATTCACCAAAAGAGGTAAAACCGTCCAGTCCATCTGGAGCGTCCGTACATTTCATTGGTTGGACAACACAAGAGTGAATGAAGCTGAATTCCTTTTGAGGACCAAAACTCTCGAGCATCGTCATCACTCATAACTGGGCTGTGAAGACTCAGAACACATCCCTGATAGGGTAGAACTAGCTGTGTCATTATTGCTGTATTTGTGAATTATCACTACAATCACGCCAAACATCTGTGTTTTATTGCACCCATGCAACAGGATAAGTGCCTAGAGGCCGCTAATGACACCAGCAGTGAAATTGTGATGATTAGGTAGAAGCCCTGTGTCAGGTAATGTTCGGTGAGAGGAGCATAGCCCATCACATCCCAATCATGAGCTTTTGATACAGATCCTAAGGTTACTAACTGGGCCCAGGCTGCTAATGCCTTGACAAACGGCGTAAACAAGTGGGTATAAGGTGGAGTCCAATTCCGTGTGCAACTGGTTGCCTGAGTGGCCTCGGGGCTTGTTGGATGGCGTGCACGGTGAGCGACATCTCGTGGGACAGACACAGTCCATTTAAAGCCGTTTGCGTATGTTTTTGGAACTTGCCTGCGTCCAGAGTTCGCAGTTTATTGACCAAGCCATATGCTTTTCTCACTCTGGAAGTCAACCTTACGTCTCGTGGAGTATCTCCAAACTTCAGACGGTGATCGGCTTTGGTACCGAGCTCATCTATCATGATCACACAGAATGGTGTCGTCAACGACGTGATCAAAGAGTGCGACTGAACACCTCTCTCATATGAGCTCCAAGAAATGCCTCTTCAGGGAGCAAAGCAATGCTTTAACGGTTTAATCACATCGCCGTGTATATAAATGGTGACATGCTTTCAATACATAGTACAGAGACACCGCGCTCTCCATCCGCCGCCACTTGTGTCTTATAACACCACCCCCACCATCCTTCTGTCCCTCATAGTCCATCCACATCAGCGTAATCAACCATTCTAACCCGCCTCCCCCCCCATATTGACGAGAAAAGACCTAAGATCAACAAGCCAATAGGAAGGGTCTACCCACACTTGCCGCTGGTGTTTACCAACTCCTCCAAACGACACCATAGGAGAGACCGCCGCCGGCGGCAAAGAGAAAGAACGCGGTTTGGCGTGTTTTTGCGCTTTGTATGCACATGTAACGCCAACGGCGTGTCGCGGTCAAACTTTTCGTCCTCGGTTTGCTCTTTTGGGCACTTCTTCACTAAAAACTCGATGCATATCGCGAGGGAAACCACAACAACGACGCTGAAAATCAAAACAAAGCAAAACGCGTTCAGAATTTGGCCAAACAAGCAGGGAAAAAACACAACCGTGAAAGATGAAACTGGGACCAACCAGGGAAAAAAAGACACAGATACCCAAAACCAATTGAAGGAAACACACATCGCAGCGGTTAACCAGGGCGGGTAGAAACATCACTTCCATCACCACTCATCCACTTGACCCAACAACCTATGAACCATGCGTGCCAGTCATATGCCCTCGTTGCCAGAGATGCCCATGGAGCACCACAATAGCGGCCCAGATAGTAAACAAATGAAGCGTACGTTGTTTACTTTCCTTCCTCTCTCTCTCGACCCATGCCATGTACTAACACTGTGATATATAGTCAAGGTGCTGTATGCCCTGGAGGATCATACGAACTTCCTTGCGAGGTCCAACAACCTCGTCGACGTGAAAACCGCTAGAATCCCAATACCTGGCCAGTCAAGTATCATGACTCTGGGAGTGGTTGCTATGAGACACGTCATGGCGCCTGTGATGCAGTCGAGTCCTGAGTTGTTCTCGGACCCCATGGTGGACTACTCGGTCTACGTAAAGGACATTACGGAGGAGGATGAGCCATTTGTTGGACAAGGTTTGGTGTCGTCCATTCTCAGCAACAACAGCAATACCAGCAACACGTTCCAGGAGGAGATCTTAGTGCCAGGCAGGGTTTGTTCCAATTTCGCTTCTCTGCTGAACAAAGGGTCTGTGGAGACTTTGGAAATTAGGCTCAGATTAGCAAAAGTGACAAGACACGAGCCTCAACAGCAACAACCTCAACAGCGACAGCAGCAATCACATCCGCAATCACAAACACAACAACCACTGCAACCTCCATCACAAGGCTCACGACAACAGCAAAGGACTACAAACTACAGCCGTCACTCTTCAATATCGCAACCGAAGATCACTGGAAAGAGGACTATTGAGGAGGTGAATGAAACTAATGACGATTTCCAATTTGCAGAACCCAAACCAATCCAACAGAAGAATCAAGTCCAAGCAAGATATGTCAATACGGCACCGGCGCCAAAGGCCGCCAGAACACAATCTTTACCGACTTTTGATGCGGTCTTAAACCCACCTCCTTTGATGTCAAGGTTCCCACCTCAGTCCATTGCTCGTCGGATCTATTTGGCTGACAAGAATAACGTTAGGCAACAGCAACAGTATGCGCTGTCAACGTCAACTTTCAACCCTTATGAGCAGGGCACTAATAATAATTATCAACAAGACGCTGTCACCGATGTGTCGAAAAGATTTGCTCCTGACTTCATTGCCAAGATCCCCGATGGGAAGAAAGGTCAAGGTTCGAAAAGAACGAGTGCAAAGAGAAAGCAACAACAGGCTTCAAATGCCCAGAGCAACACGAGGTCCTCAACAGTGACCTCTTCTTCACCGATGACTGTGGAGGAGACCGTTCATAAACCTCCTATCTGTTTCCACTGTAAGAATGTCGATTCTAAGAACTGGAGATGGAACGAAGCTGACGATGAATCTCAGAGGGGTTTATTGTGCAATCAGTGCTATCAATATTTGAAATCCAATGGGGTCATGAGACCACAACGGTTAATTACGAAGCAGAATCAGATGAAACAGAAGAAAAAGGATAAACAGCAGACAAGTTCTTCTCCAAATTCTTCAGGTAACGATACGATCACTTCAACCACACCACTTGACCCAGCATCAAAACCGAAGGAGCATCCTTCACAGTACTATTCTTCGGATCCTATCACCTCAGTTGACGATATGGTTAGCGATTTGGATTTCCATTTTGGGCCAATGACCGATATAGACCCACTGCCTGTACCGGATAACGTTGGGGACGAAGGTGATAAGGAGAACGTTCCTCCAAGAAGAGCCGTTCAGAGATCTTGTGAAGCTTTCCCTGTTGGTAAGGCTTCGAGACAAAGTTCATTTGAGAAGATGCTTGCGAAATCGTTCAGTGGTGTTCCGCCTCCAATGTCACACTCTCCAAGTGAATGGATAACGGACCTATTCAACCAAGAAGGCACAGGACCAACCCCAAAGGATTTCGACAACAACCTGACACCTGCGGATTTCGACCATACACCAAGAGATATGACTACGTGTAATACGCTTCCTTGTAACGAGGAATCTCCAGAGGCTGATATCAAGCAATCTGCATCGCAACCACAACGAAGACAGAGCCTATCTCAGAAGGGCAAGGTCACTGTAATGCCATCTTCACCCTTGCTTCTTGTCGAGGAGGACGATCTACCGGACAACGGCTCCTCATCCACGCACTTGACAGCGTCCAACGCCAATCTGATGACCAGTGATTGGCCCGAGACCGATGACACAAGGCTCGGGGACGTTGTCGATGCGCTGCCTCCAAAGGCCCAATTCACCCATAACCCCCAACTGGGGAACGAGTTCAGGCAAAGCTAAGCGCATGTGTATATCGACCTCGTGTACCACTACTGTTTTATACAATTAGAACCCGCCATATTTGCATTCAATGACCTTTCCGTAGCGTAGACCTCACACTACAACCCAACCAGCGGCTTACGTAAGCACCCGTACCTATCGGCGTTTTCGCTCACACCGCCGGTGTTTCCGCCCGCTTCCTCGTCGCCTGTACAGCGGCACCGCTGCTTCTGCGCACCTTTTTCCCAACAGCCACTGTCTTCTCCTCCGCCCCTGGCCTTCCCTGGCCTTCCGTTCTCTTCCCTCAACAAAAGTGAATGCTTAGGAAGTTCCATCTATCACCAGGCAACCACAGTTCTACTACTAGACACAGCACTATGGAGCAAGACAGACTTTTCAGATTCCAGGCGTTCAAGTTGCCCAACTCGCTCGCGTTGAGGTCCTGTGGTGTGTATCTCTCTGGTGCGCTGTATGCGCTAGGGGTATGGGCCTTCCTCGATGCTGTGATCTATTCCAAGACGGTCAACGCCAGCGACGTCCACGTGACGTTTGTGGACTGGATACCAATCATCTGCTCGACTCTTGGGATGCTGATTGTGAACTCGATAGAGAAGAACAGGTTGTTGAACGATGCGCTTGGGAATGGTGGGTTTGGCGGCAGCTCCACAACGACATGGGCGGCAAGGGTCATCCTGTTCCTGGGCTTCTCGCTGTTGGCTGGCGGTGTTGCAGGGTCCATCGTGGTTCTGATCTTGAAGTTCTTGATGAAGCACTATTCGTTCCCAACGTTGGGAATGGGCGTGTCGAACGTTGTTGCCAATGGCGCCATCATGCTCAGCTGCATCGTTTTGTGGGTTGCGCAGAACATTGAGGATGAGTACTCGTACTCCCTGGCCCTATAGTTAGTTTCTATTCTACAACTTGACGATCTAATGAAGTGAAAACAGGCACCCTGTTTCGGTGTTGCGAAGCGAGGTTTATCCGTAGCGCCGACTCGGCGTTCTGCTGTGAGTGTACGTTCTTTCTACGTTGATGTTGTCGGTGTCGATGGTGTTTCATTAGGATTTAATTAAAGTGTATTGCCTAAAACCGATGCCGTTGAAATTATTAGGGAATAATTAGAGCGTTGGGGTCTCTTGAAGCGTCATACCTGTTGAGCTTCAACTCCAGGTTGAGCATTTGTTACTGCTGGACCTCCAACTTGTGGTAATAAAGAACCTATGACGTCCAACTCGAAATGGCTAAAGTTGAACAATTTTGGCAATGGCACCGGTCCTGTAGCACCTCTTGGAACAAATTGGTTATCAATTCTTAGATCGTCAAAGAACGGGTGTGCCATAATACGTCTTGGACTCAATCTCTTTTGAGGCTCGTACACCAAGACATTCATCAGTAGATTCACACCATCCTCACCAGCGTGTCCTAGAAGTTTGTGGAATCTTGCCGAAGGTCTCCCGTTAAACAACTGTTTGGAAAAGAGAGGTCCATCGTACTTAGGATTGGAGTTGAAGATGAACTTCTTATCAGGAGGACCCAACAGCTTAGATATCTCTCTTAGCTGCAATTGAGAATCCTCGCCTTGGAATAGAGCAATACCTATCAACATCTCTGCAAGACAGCATCCCAACCCCCAGATATCAATCTGAGTGGAGTAGTATTGGCACCCAACTATGAGCTCTGGGGCTCTGTAGTAACGTGAGCAGATGTAGGCAACAGAAGGTTTTCTAGGTTCTAATCTCTTTGCTGAGCCAAAGTCACAAATCTTCAAGATACCCTTAGAAGGATCCACTAGAACGTTCGAAGGCTTCACATCTCTATGGCATATCCCCAAGGCATGGAGATATAGCATACCTCTGGCCAACTGGTACGTGTAGAGCTTGATGTGTTTCAAGGGCAATTCCAACTTGCTCGAATAGTAGTAACGGATTTCAGTCTGTAGGGTTTCAGGGAGACACTCCATCGCCAAATGTAGATACACCTGATTGTCTTCTGGGCCCTTATGCGTAAAGAAGTACTCCAGGGCAATGATGTTGGGATGGTTTGTCAATCTCAATATCTCCAACTCTCGGCTCTTGTACTCTGTTTGCGCAGGCACCTTTTTAATGGCAAATGGGCCTAACCAGCCATCGTTGTCCAACAACTTGGCCTGGGTGACAACACCAAAGGCACCCTTGCCGATCTTCTTGTAGTGTTTCACGAGCATCGGTTTGCTCACTTGCGTCTTGATCGACGTGACATCATTGGCCATGAACTCAGTAGCATTCGACGACGACATCACGGCACGACACTCTCCCCTTATGATCTTAGTCTGTGTTGATCTCTGTTTCTCTGTGCGCGTGGTTTGCTCGCCTTTGTGCGCTGTATACGGTGTATAAAAGTGGCGTTTATAATAAGACGTTCGTGTGTGGATTGTGTGTTTAATTATAGACGGGCTATCAGCACACAATCAGCTCCTAAACGGATTTTTACACAGCTTCCAATAGAAAACCAGTTCGTAATAACGGACCCAAGAACAAAACCAATTGGAGTCGAAGAAAAGAGGCAAATATCTCCGTGTGTTCACCTCCCAGCTGAGCAGTAATGGGTTCCCAATTGGATTGAAAGAACAAGTTGTTTGTGCCTTTGAAGTTGAGTTCACAACGCTGGATGTTGCGAGCCCCCTTCAAAAATTTCGTTGTCCTTTGTGGGTTTTTCCGGCAAAAATCCCTGCCCCTTTGGGACATTTCCTCGTTTTGCTCGCTTTTGGGACTTTTGGGACTTTGGACAAAAAATTTTGAGGAATTAACGCAACTGGTGGGGATCGAACAGGCAACGGTGTGTGAGGGTTACCCTACTGGGTCCAAGTGTGTGCGTCGATCTTGGAAACTTTGCAACGAGTCGAGAAGGTGAAGAGGAGCTCTGAGAGAGATCTATGGAGACATTGGAAAGCGCATAATAGGCATCTATAAAGGCAAAGCAACGCAATGTTCCCTAGAGTATTTTCAAGAAGGGTGTTTACCACAAGGCTGACAGGATCTTTAACAAGATGTGAGTGTGTCTGCTGCAAGCTTGAATGGTTGTGGAGTTACTAACATCTGGTGCAATAGCTTCTTCACCATTCTCAACCTATAGACCTCTGTTCCAGGAGAAGACCTTGACATTCGACGATGTGTCGTCTCAAAAGACTCTGACCAATGTCCATGCACCACAGTCTAGCTCCAGTGCGCCATCCTACAGATCCTCAGAGTTCATACACAAGTACATCTTGTACTGTAATTTCACAAAGAACAACACTCATTTCACACTCAGTGCCGTTGTGGAGGATTTGGACTTTGAGAAGAAGAACCCTCAACTCTCATTCAACGAGAAAGTCCTATACTACCATCGTTTACCACAAAAGGTGAAAGTTGCCATCTCAACGGGTCAATTGGGTTTCAGAAAGTCCGCCAGAGGTGAATACGAAGCAGGTTTCCAGACCGCTGCAAAGATGTTCAGTATCATGGAGGAGAGAAATTTCCTCGACAAGGACCTGGAAATCGTAATGAAGAACTTTGGTAAAGGTCGTGGTGCATTCGAAGACGCTTTAAAGGGTAAAGAAGGTAACAGAGTTAGAGGTAAAGTTGTCAGACTGAGTGATAACACCAAGCTCAAGTTTGGTGGTACTAAATCTCCAAGAGTTCGTCGTTTGTAGTTGAATTTGACATTCCTGTATATATATCTACATCCATATCTATCTCTCCATATGATATGATAACATAAAAGCAGTGCTATACTGTATATACATGTACACCATTACTGTTCATTATGTAGGAATATGACCTCTTAACAGGTGGTTTTGAAATTCAGCAGCCCTATATCCACATATGTCACGTGATTCAACAAAGCCCTAATTTTCCCTGTCATTAAGAGATGTGCGGGTGTTCATATCCAAAAACTGCTCTTGAACATCTCCAGTGCGTGTGAGTACCAGCTCTTGCTTAAAGTCCAGCGCGGTTGTCGGTTTCTCTCTGTGCTTTCGGGATTGCAGCGTGCGCGCCTAGGCAGAGATTTCAAAAGTTCCCGCTGCGGAAGAACAAACGCAGACAACGCAGAAGGAAAAAAAACGACACAAGTGACTGCGAAAATTTTGCCTGAATCTCCCCAGCAGTGGAAAATCAAAGCTGAAAATTAACAAAAACACATCTCTTCAACGTACAGAATAAAGACCTTCAGCTTACATCAACATAGAAAACAAAATGGCTCCATCCAGTGAGTAATAACGTGAACGGAACGAGATGTGGATATGTGCGAGTGAGGGAGATGGGGAGATACGATATCTCTGTAGATGAGTGGGAATCACACTGAATGTAAAGACCTATTTCAAGAGACCAGAGGAACCACAGAGAAGTTTTAAATTAATGATGGCTCGAACAAGAGCTCAGTGATGGAAGATGTTTGTAATTCAAAGAGACCACGTATGGCCATATTGTTTCCCATGGAGTAATAGTCACTTTCAGTATGAGCAACATGGCAACCAAAATGAAGTCTTCCGTTGAAACTATACATTGCACCAACAACAAATCTTCACTCTATGTACACCTACACATACTCTATCCAAACAAGCACCCCCAAGATGATATGTACTAACAATATTATAGCTAAAGCTGCTTCTGCTAAGAAGGCTGTTGTCAAGGGTTCTAACGGTTCCAAGGCCTTGAAGGTGCGTACCTCCACCACCTTCCGTCTTCCAAAGACTTTGAAGCTTACCCGTGCTCCAAAGTACGCTCGTAAGGCTGTTCCACACTACCAAAGATTGGACAACTACAAGGTCATTGTTGCCCCAATTGCCTCTGAAACCGCTATGAAGAAGGTTGAGGATGGTAACACCCTTGTTTTCCAAGTTGACATCAAGGCCAACAAGCACCAAATCAAGCAAGCCGTCAAGGATCTTTACGAGGTTGACGTTTTGGCTGTTAACACTTTGATCAGACCAAACGGTACCAAGAAGGCTTACGTCAGATTGACCGCTGACCACGATGCTTTGGATATCGCTAACAAGATTGGTTACATTTGAATAATGGGATTTGTATAAGCTTTAAAAAAAATCATGAATGTTTTTAATCGGTTAACGAAATTGGAGAGAAAAGGAAACACTATACTACGTAGACCTTCTGTAAAGCATAACATCACTACAAATGGTTTGATATAAAGATTGTATTAGTCTATAACCAGAGAAGAATAAATATCAAAATCAACAAACCGGTGGCTGGTATTGTGTATAATGTACAAGATACTGGCATGAAGTTGTCATTAAGTGGAAGTTCATAAATAATTGGGTGTAAAATGGGGGTTGTTTTCGTCGTCTGTTTTATGCTGCAGTGCCCTTGATGAATGAGACACCCTTTGCAATGTTTGTCTTCAATTGGTCAATGGCAACCTCCAACAACTCCTCCTCG
>Ga0115856_100327_pt2 | contig 16732 bp, 19 predicted proteins | sample InSIn4gowninarea_FD_83870 | JGI IMG/M metagenome (GOLD analysis project Ga0115856, IMG submission 83870)
ATGAGTTTTCATGACAGGCGTTGCTGCATTTCCCACCATATATACCCAATTTTACCCTTCCTATACACATAACAAAACTTAATGGCAATATGTGTAAGTGAAGAGGGCGAGAGGTTACACAGTCTACTAGGAAGCGATGATTGGAGATGACGATCAATGGCAATTATGGTACAGCGGGCCGGTGCCATACAGTCGCTATTAGATTGGCTTCCAACAACACAGCGCATATGGGCATTGATATAAATACTACGAGACCCCATCAGCGAGTACTCTCTGCACGCCACAAAGTTCCAATCTCAACGTACTCGCTTTCAGACCGTACCACTGCCACTAAACATCATTCGCTACGATGAAGTCTGGTCTGGTACTTCTCGCTGTGGCGGCCTCTGTCTCCGGACATTCGACATGGCAAGAATTGTGGATTGGCAATGAAGACAAGGCCACCTCTTGCACACGAACAGTCGCAAACAACAACCCCATCTCAAGTCTCAGCAGCTCGGATATGTTCTGTGGTATCGGCCCTGCGAAGTCCTCCGGTGTCTGCGAGGTTGCTGGTAAGTCTCGCCACACCCTCCACACATGCCCTCAAACATGACCACTAACACACCGCGTAGCCGGAAGTTCCCTCACAGTCGAAATGCACGCTCAGCCCGGCGACCGCAAATGCTCGAGCCCCGCTATTGGCGGCAACCATTACGGTCCCGTCTTGGTACGCAGACATCCCCATTTACAGCCCGCAAGCCCACCACATACTAACCCCCTTCCCACAGATCTACATGGCCAAAGTCGCCGACGCCAAGACCGCAACCTCAGGCTCCTTTTTCAAAGTCGCTGAGGACGGCTACACTGGCACGACCGCGTCATGGGGCACCGAGATCCTCAACGCAAACTGCGGTAAGCGCGCCTTCACCGTCCCCAAGAACATCGCCAGCGGCGACTACCTCGTCCGCGCTGAAGCTATTGCCCTGCATGCTGGCGCGGGGAACCCCCAGCCCTACGTGTCTTGCTTCCAGGTCAAGGTTACGGGTGGTGGCTCCGCGAACCCGGCGGGTGTTTCCTTCCCCGGTGCGTATAAGTTGAGCGATCCGCTGTTTACCAAAGCGATTTATGATTCGAGCTTCAAGTATGTTAGCCCTGGCCCGGCTGTGTACTCTGGGTAAGTTCTCCGCGTGGGATATTTGGGGAGTGGGGAGGTGCTGCTTGTATGGTGGATGTCCTTGCTTGGGTTGTTTACTACATGTGGGCATGGGGAAGGGGGTTCTCTGTACATAATTCTCATATACTGAACGCTGAAACTACTTGGTATCATAAACATCCTCTGCTCTTCATTCCTCACTCTGAGATATGCACCTAAGCACGACCCACAGAATTCGAATATCAGCACAAGACCATGCCGTGGACCACCATCAACCTTATAACTAACTATAATCCCCACGGTAGAGCTATACTTCCCCGCAATCATAATAAACGTACCAAACAGCTTCTGGCCCATGTCGTCAATTCCGTAAACCTCAGGATGGTTCAGCTTGAAGATGCCAACGATGTAATCCGACCACGTTGTCATAACGGCGTTGATGATCAAACAAATGACACCAAAGATCAAGCCGAGTACATCGAAGACAGCGGGAATGGATAGCACACCAAGACGCGATGTGAGTTTTCATCAAGAGAGCTGCTGTTTCCAACCAGCCGACCGATTCGACGTTAGTCCAACACTCTTCAGATGTCATCCGCGTAACATACGGTGCGGTAGTTTGAACCACCCTCGACGACCTCACCTCATACCGCGATCCTCGATCATAGAGCGACGGCGGCCAGTGTCGTATTCTGGAGGAAGCTTTCTCGTTGGACCCGACTGGGCCAATCCCAAGATCCGTCTTGCGGTCCGTATGTTGACGGTAAGACATAGCGGCCTTCTTAAAGATGAGCACGATGCAGAATTAGATGCGGATAATCATCAGATCACTGGAAACTTCTCCAGGTTTCATGGTTCCACACTCCATCTTGGGCGTGGGTGTCTTGCAACGCCGTCTAGCACATCCCAGATAATCGGTAGGTAGGCTCAGGATTTCGATCTCTCTTCCTTCAGGGCCTTTCGTGGACGATGTCATTGTCAAAGATGTAGAACAACTGGCCACAATGGAACTTGACAGTGTTGATGAGGAAGAGCGCATGGTCCGCTGTGGGTACCTAGGTAGTGGAGGGCTGTCCAAGAACAGCTGTGATCCGCCACCCGTCCCAACCAAGCTTGTAGCTTGAGCCTTCGAAGTGGAGGTCAGCATCTCGAGTTCAGATTCTTTCAAGTCCAGAAATATACCAGGAACGTGTGCGAGTCTTTTCCGCTCTCAGCTGTGCCCCACCTTTTCTGAAGCCCCTCCATGTTGTTATCCTGAGCGGTCGAATCAAATCATAAGGTAGGGGCAATTAATCCTTGGTTGCTGATCGGAGACGGAACTAAGCAAGCTTAGTAGTCTATGCACATGCATTTCGATGGACAATTTACCTTGAAGAGCCGTGTCAACTACCGTATCTGGATAGTGGAGTACAGCTTATCAGGTACAGTGAGCTTGTGCGGAAGCATTCCGAAATAGCAATATACAGCTCATGACTTCCTCCAAGCAGCATATGCCCATATTTGCCCAGGTTCTTCTTTTCGCGGCCAGTTATATTGACCTTTAGTGCAACATGTCAAACGTCGTCAAGGTTGCAGTCACCCAGCATGAACCCATCTGGTTCGACCTTGCCGCCACCGTGGACAAGACCTGCCGCTTGATCGAAGAAGCCGCGAGTAATGGAGCAAAATTGATTGCTTTTCCTGAAGTTTGGATCTGTGGTTATCCCGCTTGGATATGGTGAGTTTTACACTTTGTCCGCGGCAACACCGTATGCTCAATCGATTCCCAGGGCGCGTCCACTCGATCCCCCGCTAGCGACATCATACATCAAGAATTCACTGTCTTACAACTCCCCGGAGATGGAGAAGATATGTACCGCGGCCCGCAATGCAAAGATCGCTGTCGTCCTGGGCTTTTCAGAGAACGATCATAATAGCCTGTATATCTCTCAATGCACAATTTCGGCGACAGGGGATATTGTAATGAAGCGGCGCAAATTCAAACCTACGCATATGGAGCGCACAGTGTTCGGGGATGCCGGCGGTACTAGCTTGAATAATGTTGTCGATGTCGAAGGTGTGGGAAAAGTAGGAGCATATGCAGCCTTTGCTGAAGTACCATACAACAAGTCTGAGGGAGCAGATACATGTGGCTGCATGGCCGCCGATTCATCCTTTTCCCGAAGGAAGCGAGGGACTCTTCAGCATGAGCGCAGACGGTAAGCCTGGCAACCGTTCGACTTGACGTAATTGGAGTGATCAAGCTGACGTAAGGGAAACAGGTTGCGCAACGCTCTCCCAAGCACATGCCATCGAGTCCTCCACTTTTGTCTTACATTGTACATCAGTCATGTCAGCAGGCGGCGTCGCTGCACATAAGACAGAGGGCAACCCCGTGTTCGGGCATATTGGCGGTGGCCATTCAGCGGTATACGGTCCCGACGGACGCCGGCTCACAAAGCCAATTCCAGCGGATGAGGAGGGCTTTGTCTACGTAGACTTACCAATGGACATGCTCATCAGCATGAGACACTTTGCTGATCCGGTGGGCCACTACTCACGACCTGAATTGCTGTGGTTGGGTGTCGATGCGAGGGAGAAGAAGCATGTCCGGAGAGAAGGAGACGAGGCAGCAGCAGACAAGGGAGATACAAAAGTCAACGGAACCTATGTTGTGGAATCTGGGAAGTAAGCCGAATCAATTCGATGGCGAAAGTCTTGGAAACTGGCGTGAGAGCACCAGACTCACACGTCAAGTTCTTCTCACGCAAACGTACTGGAGTTGTGCGTGGTATAGCATACGGCTGCCAGCCGAGAAGACGACAGAAAAGACCACGCGGCACAGCGGTTGGTAGCAACAACATTTGATCACAAACGGTAGAAATCAGTCGGCAGGGCCGAAAGCTAGCATGGTAACGATGTAACTGCTGAAGTGTGTCCAAGCCAGAATCGTTGAAAAAGTAAAATAATCTCACAAGTGTTCCGGACAGTTCTTACCCTCTTCTCTGACTCAATCGCAGAGGAAGCTAACCGTAGGCTCCTCTCTTCTTCCCTCAAGCTTTTCCCCCCCCCCCCTCCCCTCCCACCTCTTACTTGCTAACCCCTTCCAAGACGTTACCAAATAGCCAACTAAAACAGCTATTGATTACTGCACTTCGTTTTCAATAGCCGCCGAGAGGGAAGGCGCCCTCCTTCACTCACTCTCGCCTGTACTCAGCTTTTCAGGTACTAAAGACAAGATCCCAGCTGCGCCAGCGACTGGACTGTCGTCTGACTATGGAAACGAAACCACTGTGTCTGCAAATCCCGGCGCCAACGCGCTAGATGGGGATGGGGTTGAGGAGTTTGTGGATTGTTAGATCTGTGGCGATAAGTGTAATCATCAAGACAAGAGCAACATTCAAGATATAGTCTGGTGGTGCAATATTGCCATTAAGTTTTGTTATGTGTATAGGAAGGGTAAAATTGGGTATATATGGTGGGAAATGCAGCAACGCCTGTCATGAAAACTCATGTGAAATCGTACACTACCAGTGCCTGACTACCTTCGCTCTTCTCCCGTAGCACGATGACGTTTTGCTCATCGAAGCCCACCCAACCACGACTCACAGTCGAGTCATCGAAGCCTTGCTCGAGTGCGAACCGTAGTCCGCCTTGTTTGCCAAAGCTGCGGTCTTGCATGTCTTCTTCGAGGCTGCGAGAGGGTTGCACGCGCACACTTAGCTCGCCGTTCCTGGAGCGCTTTCGGTTAGCAGATGAGGCCATGCCGCCTTCTAGATCCCAGACACGGAGCTCGTCGCCTAGCCTGCTTACTGAGACTGCCTTGCCGCGCATCCCGACGTGAGCCCCTGAGATCGATGAGGTGTGGCCCCAGAGCCGGTTGCCTGAACTAATTGACAGTACGGATGATGTCGATCGAACTAGGTACAGAGATAGGGTGTTATCAGGATGCGCAACCAGGAGGTAAGGATGTGAATATGACATAGACGTAGGTTTGGATCTGCTGGGTGTGCTCGCCAGCGAAGCTTCGCGGGTGGTCCCTGGGAAGGGCGATGATGACCGAGTCGAGGGAGACGAGGAGGATCGAAACTCGGACAGGGTAAACGAATGCTCGTCCGCCGCGGTAGATAGTCGGGACTCCAGCAGTTCTCCTTTATGCGAGAGTCTGAGCTCTTGTACACCGACAGTCCATCCAGACAGGTATGTGGGTATAGAGTAGGCGATCGCTGCCGTCATGCTCGAAGGCGCCATGCGTAATGACAAAGATACTGGCGGCCATGCCGTATGTGAGCGTAAAGAATATAACAGTTGCGGAGCGTCCAGTTTTTCGAAAGCGTTTAGTGTTCCTGAAAAGGCATAGAGGGATAGGAGATGATCCTCAGTCATGGTCAAGAGATATGGCGACGAATAGGCAAGCGCTGAAAGCATGCCGTTGGTCGAAGGGGGGTGTGTGAAGAGCTCCACGAATGTCTTCTCATCTCTTTCCAGAGCGAATATTGAAAATGAACCATCTTCGAAACCCAGGACGACTCGTTCCTGGTCATCCTCTTTCTCAGTTGCGTCTATGGCCATGGATATTGGCAGACGCAGTATATCCTCCGCGCCAGACAATGGTATAGATGCTAGCAACTCCCTATAATTCTTCGAACTCCACGCTCGAAGACCAGATATCGAGTCGGCAGCATAAACAATGTTGTTCGACATCATGACTAGCAGCGGTGGATCTGGTGGTCTTTCCGCTACCACAATCTCACTGACGGCACATTGTCCTTGCAACCAATTGTGTCGCAACCGATATTGCTGTTTCCAGTCCGTCTTGACCCCATCTTTGACCAGATAGCCGTCTTCTAGCCATTTGGATAGTCTTGAAGAGTAGTGTAATCGATTTGGAGTGGCGGTGTCTCGGATGCCAGGTATGCGTGAGGCCCTAGGGAGGACGAACGTGCGATAGTAGGCGGCTTTCCATAACTCTGAGTCGATCGAGAGACGACTGAACTTTTTCGAGAGTCTTAATACAGTGAGTCTTAGTCTTGCATATGGAGAATGAGAACATACCTTTGGCACACGAGAAGCGACGGTACTGGAATGAAGGAAAGAATGCGCACAAGCAGCTCATCGCTTAATTTTGAAAGCGTATCAACTCTCGACACCCGTCGCACCTTTGCTGGGTGGTTCTCATGGTCATCTCCTTCACGCGTCCGCTTCATAGTAGTGAATGTAGTGTTGGCGGTGAGCGAATATCGCCTTCGGAATGTCTAATCGTTATCGCCGTCGTCCGTGCGCACACCCGTGATCGCGTGTCACACTAGCGCGTTGTGCACTTCGCCGCCTGACAGCACGCATCGCTGGCAACAAACAAATGAGTGCCATTTCATCGACTGTATAGAACAATCTTTTTTGCATCATGTCAAGTACATGAGAAATGAGCGACTTCAACGCCTGGATCGAGAAGAACAAAGCGCTCTGGACGCGCGTCTACGATGAGGTCATCAAACCTGACCTCGACAAGGAATGGAAGAAGAGTGTGTACACCGGAAAAGCGCGTTGAATTGCACTAACAACGCGTCAGGGACTGAGAAGCATGAGAAGGAGCTAAAAGAAAGTGCGTGTGGTGACACCATTGTTCGCATAAACCGCTAATCGTGTGGGTAGAGGAAGAGAACCAGAAGATATTGTTCGCGCATCTGGAAACCGAACTTGTTGCAAAAGCACGTCTTGTTAAAGAGCATGAACAGCTCAAGGAGGATATACGCAAGCGGAGCGAGCCTGATGTGTTGCCATCCGAAGATGCCTCGATTAACGCCACGGTCGTATCTGAGCAGCAACTCCGCGATCTCACCGAAAAGTACGCTGAGCTGAGTAAGAAGTTTCAGGATGTCTCTCAAAAAGCCAAGTACCTGGAGAAGAAGAATGCTTCGGTCATGCAAAAGAACAAAGACATGAAAGAGAGTGTCCGAGCCTGGCAAGAGTATGCCGATCGACAGTCAGGAAAGCAAAGACACAGGCTTGAGCAAAGAGCTGAAGATGGGAGGCTGCGGCTACTCGTGGAAGACCGTCCTCACATGCCATCTAGCCCAAGGTCGGTGGCCACCGTTAGAACTCCGCATCTTCTTGCGGATCTCGAACGCTCGTCTCCTGCACCCGTCACACCACTTCCAGAGCCAGTCACAAAGAACCTAGCTCGTCCGTCGACACCAGGGTCCATGTATGATGGGGAGGCCGGACGCTCGAGCACGTCCATTATCCCCAGACCATCAGTTCTGGTTGGACTTGGCGACCAGCGATCACTAGATGCGGATGGCTCCGAACAGGCCTCTTCACCACCTAGGGGGAACGTTATGAGGAATCACGAACGACTTGCGCTGTCATACTCTCGGCCAGGCAACCCCAGCTCAAGTCAGACGACGGTAGATGAGGTTACTGAGCAGACGAACACTCATGCGCTAGCTGTGGATGCAGAAGACGACAACGATTTCCCTCAATTTGTCTCAGAGCGGAATCTCAAGCGGAAGCGCGATCAGCGTTCAAAGTCGCGGTTTGAGATCTATGCAGATCGGTCATCCGATGGCACTCCTGTGAAACCCTTTCGCGTGAAGGAAGAACAATACAGTAGTCCACCCATACCCAACTCTAAGCTTGCACGGACCGAAACATTCGATTTAGACGATCCCGCGCCAAACGTCCTCCAAACGCCACATCACCCAAAGCGGACACCAACAAGTCATTTGAACTCGTCTGAAACTCTTCGTCATCAGCGCTCTAACAGTGCCCCATTCACCCAAGTTATCAAGAGCGAAAATACCGACATTGCTTTGCCAGATATCCACATCGGACTCGGCAACCCTCAAGTCGCAGCCGCTGAAACACGAGCACTCAGTGAGCCTTCTGAACCTAACCATAATGAGGAGACTGCCCTTCGTCCTCTCGATCCCAACGTAACTAGCAGTGCTTCCGAGGGGCCCCCAAATAAGCGATTGCGTCGAGCCGCAGTTCGACGTAAGGAAGGGCATGGCATGCTTGCGGAGTCTGGAGAGAATACACCGCCTGTGGACGAGGATGAACTAAGATTGCCGCCGCATCTTGCTCGAGCACAATTGAATCGAAGATTGTTTGATCCGAAGAGCCCCCGGTCGCTCGTCAGAAGTGCCCACCATACCCCAAAAGCAGGGCCAACGAAGGTCAAAGTTGAGCAACTTGAGACTCCTCCTGCTACAGTGTCGCGATCTACACATCCCCCTTTCGGCGGTGCTAGACCGCATAGTCGTACTTCGAAATCTCATTCAAAGCCTCGGGAAGATTCAGTACCCGGTGATGGCCCAGTATGGACGATGAAGGCGCCTGAGCCTCGTCCGAGCGCGCAAAAGACTCAGGTTTCGCCGCCGAAGCGACAAGGCCGCCTCAAAGACAGACCCTGGACAGAACTCGCACTTCAAGACTTCAAACCCAATCCATCCTACAATCAAGGCTACACCTACGCATTTTCCGAAACTGTCCGAAAGCGCGCCGATCGCTTGTGCCTTCCCGGCTGCACAAACCCACAGTGCTGCGGCTCAACCTTTCGTACCTTCGCCGAAGCACAAGCCCCACTTCCGGCATCGCAAGAAGAGGCTCTACTCGAGGACCATCTCGGCGATGCATACCACAATATGCCACTCACGCAAATGTCATCCGAAGAGCGAAAGGAGCTGGTACTCCAGGCGCGCACAAAGAAGATGGCGAAAGAGTCGGGGAAGCATAGAGAAGCTTACGAGCGCCGTAGAACGCCGCCAGGCTTCTGGCGTGTCGACTTTCCAACTACACAGGAGCACCAGGAGGATAGGGAGCGGGCGAAGGAGCAGGAGAGAGCTGAGGTGCAGCAGCGGTGGCTTGAGGCGCAAAGGAAGGGCGGGAAGTGGATCTTTCGCGATGAATGAATGGTTGGAGGTGCAGAACGTAGTTTGGTGTCATGAGGTTGTTCACGTGAGTCCATCCTTTATCATAGCATAGTGTACCAGCAAAAGCATCACTAGCAGAACAAGATAAAATCGTTTCAATGTGTCAACCACGGTATGCAGTACTCATTGCTCAATACACAAACCCACCCACTGTTGCAGCCGCTGGGTTCCATCTCGTACAACCACAAGCCTGCCTGAAAGACATTTCACAGCTGCCAATATACACACCATTCTCACATACTTTAAATCCTTTTTACAACCCCTCTCCAGCCACACTACCATGACCACCACCGTATGTGCAAAAGAAACAGCTGGTGTACTCCAGAGAGACACCGGACTGCAAGCAACACTTCCGTGCGTAAGAGCTGCAGCCATCCTTGAAGATTGTACGACCCATTGCCCGGGCTATAATGACAGAGCGACACTCCACGGTATCGAAATAACCAGGACCTTTGAATCTCAGGCTCTATTGCTCCAATAAATACATGCGGGTATAATTCCCTTCCTCCCAAAACTCCTTTGCCGCTGCCCCCCTCCCATCCGCCCTCCAGCCCCTAAAACTCAGACTCAAAACTCAAGTATACAAGATGAAAGAAGAAAATAAAACAGTCGTGATAGGAAAGGTTCAGCGTTCCTTTGCGAGCTATCATGTAGCTTTGCGGTACTTTTCGTCCTTCAGCGGTACGGGTGGTAGCTCGGCATCCGAGTAGGGATTGTAGGGCATGACGGAATCCTTCCTGCCGTGCTTCGGATCATAGGACGTGCTGGGTAGAGTGGGTCGGGGTGTATGCGTGGTTGCTGGAAATATGTTGTACGTGGTGGCGGGTAAAGTGTACATGAAGACTTCATCGATGGCGACGTCGATGTCCTCGAGGATGTTAAATTGCTTCGTATCTGCGGTTTCGGATGTTGATTTTTGGTCAAAGGGTAATTTTGGGTCGAAGGGGAAGGTGAAGGAGATTGGTCGCTCCTCGGGTGTGTATGAGACTCTTGGTGGATCTTTGGGGACTGAGTCTTTTCTTGCGTGCCGTGGACTTGGTGGTAGTTGAGAGATAGCGCGGGAGGTATATTGGTCTGATAGACTGCCTGGGTATAGGGAGGCTGATCGTTCATGGCGCTTGGAAAAGCCGCCGTCGTATGTTGTTGCTGGTAAGAGGAAGGACGTTGGCTCGGGCGCGGAAGACGATACTGGTTTCTCCTCAAGAATGAATTTGAACGACACTGGTCGGTTGTCGTTCTTGGCAGGACCCAAGGGGGATTCAGTCTGGTCTACTAGAGTGGATGAAGAAGAGAAGCCAGGAGACACGATAGGGTCGCTGTGACTTCTGATGTGGGATACGTAATGTGGTGAAGGGACCGGGGCTTGGTGAACGCCCGGCTGGTAGTCCGGTGGTGGCGCAATGAAGATATCGCCATGACCCATGCGCTCGCGGGGAGCGACGTTGCGTAAGGCCTGCAGTCTTTCGTTCGCAAAGTTAGATTCGAGGATGTGTGCTCGCTCCACCAACTTTTCCACCAGTCTTGAGTGTGAGTCCTTGAAAGTCTTCTTGACAAAACTTAACAACAGCGCTGAGCATGTCATTTGCACATCTTCCTTGATATATAGTCCACATCGAGGCACTTTAAGACCAGATTCGGCTAATGCAACCTGGGGTTCACCAGGTAGTCGACCACCTACACTCCACTTTCCTTTAATGTCAAGACCGAGAGGTGCGTATACGTGTGTTTGGAGGCCGTCGCTCACATCGTTGAAGCATGCGTGATATGACACTGAGCCTTGCGCGAGGCCGCCTGGGAGATACGATACTTTGTCTTGTGGGTGTCAGTAAGCGTTGCGGCAAAGCCACTGATTGGATATCAAACGTACCTTTGATAGTGTACCATGTCGACCAATACTCATCTGTGGGCGCATATCCAGGTGGCTTGCAATTGAATCTCTCTACGACCAGCGGATTCAGGTCGATCATTGCAAGATGATCTTGGTACATATCCAGTACACTCTTCCTCGTGATGCCTGCCGGCAGCGGCGTGATAGTCGTGAAGACTGCCGTTCTTGGCATATTGAATTTCTCGATATTGCGCGAGCTGTTTTCCAAATAGGCGTTTCAAGAACCTGCTCGTGAAGAGAGGGATAGTTGTTGTTTACACTTGAGAAGGGCTGAAGTGAAAGAAAATGTTTGGACAGCGCAGCAGCGAGAGAAGAGGTACTTGTTTCGCAGACCAGCCGATTCGGCCGCTCTCCGTATCACACATCGTACGCGTGTCAGGTGTGAGGTGGGCAATCAACCCCAGGCATTTTAGAAGCGACTATTCCCCGCCAAGCACCCCGCCAACCTTCGAGAACAGCCGTCTTGCCCTTTGCTTAGACTTTGGAACGAGTATGCTTTGCTCATATCGATTCTCACAGGCCGGATGGCGTAAGTCCGCTTGGGGTTACCTATGTCAATGGCAATGCGAGCTCCTACTGCAGGAGCATCGAGAAAGTCGCAGTGCCGACAACCGAGAAAGTTCGAGACGGCAAGATGAGTCGAGACGCAGAAGCTGACGTTCTACGGCTACCACAGGTGGCGTGGTGTTGCAAATGTCAGAACCCTGACGAAGATCCGCCGCACGTATGTTCCACGCTAAATTTCGCGCTAGGTCGCTTGGGGCACTCACGATGAACTGCTCAGGAACCATCCTCCTCCTCATCAACTTCTCTACACGATTAACATGGGAGCTCACACAAAGCTCAACGACTATCGTTGTAAATTCTTACCAACAATCGCACGTTGAGCAGTTGCGTTTGAGCACTTGGACACATAGCAAGGACCTGGGGTTTCAGGGATTTCTTGTCTCTCGGTTTCAGCACGCTTCGTCAGGCATTCAATGTCAGGCACTAACAGCTGATGACTTCGGTATATCCCGATAGTACGCCGCCTCCGGAGCCCGGACTCTTTCTGTTGAAACAAGAGATCGATCTCTAAATAGCAAAACTGTGAAGGTTAATGACTAATGTCCATCCAAGCGAGCCGGAAAACCACCTGAGCTGGAAAATATGACGGATACTTTGACTCCAGGCAACTATAACTCTGCACACGGATCAAGTTCTGCTCAAATGTTCAACGATCTATATAACGTAACCACTTTCCCAATTTTTTACCCTCTTTGCATTGCACAATGATTACGGCCTGCTACCTTCTGAATTTGCTCGCCACTACCAACGTGCTCCAGTAGGTTCTTTGACACCTAAGAGATTATCTTGTTGTCCTCAGCGACCTCGCGCGACGAAAATGGTTGCCTTCTATTCCATACTCACCTATATGTTATATATATTTACCCTATATCCTATCAACAAACACTAGTAGACCTCGTTGAAGACCTCAGACGATTGACGTCAGTGCCGATTTGGTTTCCGAACGTGGGAGTTGATACAATTTTGCCCCTTGGTTCGAGTTCGAATCTGAACTTGAGCTTGTTTTTCCTTTTGAAGATGTGGGTGAATGTGTTCATGGGGTCGACGCTGTGAAATGAAAGCGTGTCAGTGTCCGTTTGCACCGGCTGCCTGCACGTGTGAGCGCCACTGCGTCCGCATTTCGCTGGAGAGCGATTCTGCCAAAGCCCGACTCCCGCAGCGGAACATAGGGTACGCTATCATCACAAATCCACAAAGCATGAACAAAATGCTGCATTACGGGTATGCGAACTTATAAAAACCGCTGCAAACCACCAACCAACATCGAGAAAACAAACCCCTCCACAATCCCGCAATCATACCTGATGATCGCTCCTTACCCATCCTTCATCTTCACAAAATAAATCTCCTCTTCCAACACACGCGCCCTTTATACACCCTGATGCATATCCACCTCCTTACTAACCGCCACCTTCCTGCCAAACCTGCCCTTAACAAGCCCCACCACCCCAGCCACAAACGTCGCCGTCCAAGCAACCCATGTCAACGCACTCAACGCCGTACTCGCGCGCGCAACATCACACACCTGCCATGACCATGTCAGCACATCCCACTCCCCCATTCACAAACACACACCCCTAGCAGCCAAAAACCAAAAAAGAAACCAAACTCACAGTGCCAAAGCAAATCCGATCACTCAGAAACACGGCCAGCGCCACAAACCCACTGAACCAGAACAACATTGTCAAGCCCTCGAGGGCTACCATGCCATAGCGCCCCGCGGGTGTGCTAAGCACGTGGGAGAATTTCAACGGGATGAGGATGAGGGGGAGGATGGCGAGGAGGGACCAGGCGGGTGTGAAGATGAGGAAGTTTATTTCTGAGGGCGAGGTTTGGCGCCAGTGTGTTGTCCACCATGATGATACTGTGTTTGTTGAAGTGAGTGAGTGAGTGAGTGACGTTGGTTGATGGATATTTGAGAGTGATTGGATGGTTGGATTGGGAATGGAAATGGAGGGGAGGAATTGAGGGGGGGGATGAAGAGAGGGCAGACGAACCGTAGGCCATGAGTCCGAGGACGACGATAGATAGAACGGCTTGCGCGCCGCGAACGGGGTGTATCCAATTGAAGCTCATCATCTTTTCTCTAATCCCTACTCTTCTCTTCGGAGTCCAAGTGCCCAGATAATCGTATACAAATCCGTACTGCGCGGCGCTATTCGAACTCTATGTTATGCACTCCAAAGGTGTTTGCGTCCTGCGCATTCGACGAAGCGATCTAGGTTGGAAGAAGGAAGGAGAGCCCATCCACCCGAAGGAAGCTGAAGAGGAGGGTGTCATCACCATCACTCAACTCAAGCCCCCACAGCCTATTACTGATGAGTCTTCAACTGCTGGCGATATTCCTGCGCCCAAGTCCGTCTCCGATCGTTCCGCGCGAGAGACTGTCAAGAGGGAAAATAGCAACGTCTCCAAGCAGTCAATGACAACCGAGGCTGCCATGCGTGCGTCCACACTCGCTAAGGTTGAGAGCAAGCAAGACGCTGCTCGTGCCGCCATCATCAACGGCGGCGAGAAGTCAGAAAAGAAGAAGAAGAAACGCGCCACGGAGACACCATCCCAGATTTCGCTCCCACCGTCGGTAGCAGCTTCTACCTCCACTCGTGCTCCCCCACCGTCATACGCGCAAGCAGCCCAGGCCCCGCCTCAATCCAAGTCGCCAACGCCTCTCGAGCCTGTCGTGGAACCACAGCCGCCCAAGGCCTCGAAATCCACAGAAAGTGATGCTCCTGAGTGGGCTAAGCAGCTTATCAGCAAACACTTCCAACAGTCAGCAGCGTCCTCGGTGCCTACAGCACCCGCGGAGCTTGATGTCAAAAAGCTCGAGGAGGTTGTGCAAGCCGAGATCACTAAGGGGTTCTCCCGGGAGCTAGACGTGATGTACAAGCGATTTGATGAAGACAAACGTGTACTGAATGCAGCCAACGGCGTCAAGCAGGAGGCCATTCTTCGTCTCGTTTCCAGCACTTTGACCGAAAATGTGGAGGGAGTCATCAGGAAGATGGTCGACGAAAACATTCGTGACGTCCTACTCCCTCAGGTCCTGGCTCAGACTTCCTCCACTCTCGAGCAGAGCGTCAGCAACAGCTTCAAATCTGCACTGGGTCCTCAGCTATCGAAGGAAGTTCCAGACGCCGTAAATAAGGCCCTGAAGCAGCCACAGATGTTCCAATCGCTGTCCGACCAAGTCGCCAAGAAGCTCACCGGTAGCTTGGAGTCAATGCTTGTTGCATCCGTGGGATCGGTGGTCAATCCTTCCATGTCCAAGCTGACGAACACAATCGAGCAGCAAATCGGGGCGCAACTTCGTCAAGCGCAGACACAGCGCCATGAGGATGCAACCAAGATAGCGCAGCTTACTGATACTGTGCACACTTGCCTGGAAACCATTCAAACCATGGCTTCCACTCAAGCTGACCTACAAGCTCAAATTACGAAGCTCCAGGAATCTATGGCGCAGGCCCCAGCTCAAGCTCCTGCACGTGTCTCGCCTCAGACCGCTCGTTCTCCTCCCAAGCAGAAGACGCCCGAGGAGCTTGAGGCTGAAGCTATCACTCGACTCATGTCCGAAGGCAACTATGAGCAGGGCACGATGCAATGGCTACAGTCCAGCCGCACAAGCGAGCTCTTCGACACTGTCTTCGTCCGTTGCAACCCAGCCTATCTTAGTCAAGTGAGCCCACTGCTCGCGTTGTCGACTGGTGCTGTTGTTTCTGATGCTTTGGACCGGAACCTTCCCGAGCGCCTTGTCTGGCTCGATGCTGTGCTTCGTAGTGTTAACCCTAGCGTAAGTTTACCTGATCTCTTACAAGATTTTGCTGCTAACACCCTTGTTCAGGATGCCGAGATTCGCGATATCGTTCCTAAAATCATGGATGTCATCAAACAACGTCTGACTTCTGCATACATCCAGCTCAATGAGACCACTTCTGGCAGTCCTCTCCTTCGTCGCATTTCAAGCTTGGTCAATAGATGCGCCGAGATGACCCGTGCTGCGGGACATTTCGGTCCTCGTGGCTGAACGACTACAACCACGATTGACAAAACTTTCCAGCTTCTACAATGTGATAGTACTGCGCTGAAATGCCTGAACTGCACATCGTGTGAACTGGGTCTCTCTCCTAAGCCACCCACCCAATGTCATACTTTCTGACAAAATGGACCTGCGACCTTCCAATCGCGTCTTCTCTCCGCTATGCTCATGCGCCACTCGCGGATGTGGGATACAAGGGGAGACCACTGGCTTCAAACCTGCTGCTTCGTTTGATCTTTCTATCTTTCCTTCCTTGTACACATAGATCTCTTCCTCCTTTACAAACCTACGACTCAGTGTGATGGTAATGGCGGCAGTTAATAGTTAATGATGCTGGAATGCTCATCATCTATCACGCGTCGTTATCGAGATCGCTGAAGAGTAGGATGACACAACGACTGCATCTAGGCAATACGTTCTCGAAAACTGAAGGTGCGAGGCATTGTCATTCAAAAGCATAATGTGTATAATAAAATAGTCGCATCCCCGGGATGACATAATCAAAAGGCGTTCGGAGTTCTGATCATTGAATTGTCTCTGTGTGTTCCATACGTGAGGCAACATTGCCCATGTTCTCAATTTTTTCTGCTGTTGATATTGCAGTACCAAGTTTTACGACTGCCGCGACAACCAGCCAATCAAACGCGATTCTAATACCGGGTGTTTGCATGAACGTCGCAGGTCGCAACCCCGGCCGCGTACCTCTTTCTGAAACGCAACACCAGACAACCACTGTAGCCAACCACTAACACTCCAGCAATGGTCCACTGCATTGACCTTGTACGTGTCTTTGTCCCGTTCACGGCACGCTTGGGACTGGCTCTTCTCCATGCCGAAGATTGCATTGTGGGAAAATGGGGGAGTGAGGCATGCAGGGTATCAAGCATGAGGCAGAATCACCATGGGCGAGCAGAAAATAGCATATGATGTTGCTTTATGAGTGTGTGCCTGGTGTCTTTCGGAAGGTATTCTTTGAAGTTTTGTGTTCGTTGTTTCTTCTCCCTCTCTCCTCCAACCGGTCACCTTCTTTTTTTTCTCGCAGTTATCACACGCTCTTTTATTTTTGCTCACGAACCTTGAGTGAGACTACGCCGCGCAGTACGGATTTGTATACGATTATCTGGGCACTTGGACTCCGAAGAGAAGAGTAGGGATTAGAGAAAAGATGATGAGCTTCAATTGGATACACCCCGTTC
>Ga0115856_100365_pt1 | contig 16723 bp, 5 predicted proteins | sample InSIn4gowninarea_FD_83870 | JGI IMG/M metagenome (GOLD analysis project Ga0115856, IMG submission 83870)
GTAAAACAATGGTATTGTGTTTATTTCTCGAAGAAACAGGAACGTAACTGGCTCTCTGAATTAGGAGGGGGGTTTACAAAATAAATTTTGGATTGCAGAATTTGAAAGATTTGAAGATCTTTGTTTAAAAAATATGTTTTTTCCAATATTATTTTCCTCTTAGGTTGTAGTGAATGTAATACCTGATGATTGTGCTAAATAGGTTATCACATTTCTTGATGTTCTTGATATTTTTCAAAACTTTTGAGTATAAAAGTTAATGTTAATTTTGTAATTATAAAAATGTCTTTATGATTTTTATTACTTAGGAAGAACGAGTTAGTAGGGCCTTTGAAGTTTTGGTTTTGCATGTTGATCATTTAAAACGACTTTTTGACAAAGAACACAAAGAGCTTGAAGAAACAAGACGCATGCTATCAGATACCCGCGGATTTAGAAAAGATGGAGGGTCAGAAAGTGCATCTGAGGACCAGAAAAAATATTTAAGGTCGTTTGGTTTACCAGTTGGATCTATCAAATCAGTAAGTGATGCACTATATCCTTATTGTTTTTATTTCAAGTTGTTCCTTATATGTATTTCTTGCACATTTTAGTTGAAGTTATAAATACATGCTTGGAGTTATAAATATATCAATTTAAATGCGTTTGGAAACCACGTGAAAAGTTCAAGCTAATTTTACGCTTTCCACTGATATATATTTTGTGTTAACTATAGTATAACTGTATAAGACAATAAGCCAAAGTAAATTCTGAGTTTGGTACAAATTCTTCAAAATTTTTTAAAAGTAAGATAAATATGTTCTATGAATACAACATAAATGCAAATTGACTTTTCCATCATATCAAAATTATTCATTTATAATTATATTTCAAACATCGTTTTTCGCTTGATCTGAGTTTTATTACCCTTAAAAAAATTGGTTTGTAAGTCAAACTTTTATCTTTGAAACTTATAGGTTTTAATGTTTCCACATTTAAATTTAATCTTTATAACTGCTTTGTAATTTTACTTCTAAAGTTGATGCCTTTTTTAAAAAATCTGTGTTTCTTTTAACTGGGCTAGTTTTAGTTACATTAAAATAAATATTCTGCAATTTTTTAGAGATTTTCTTATACTTTCATTTCATAAATCGAACGATTTTCAAAATCAAGTAATTATCCTTGTATATATTAAAATATTTATCTAAATAGTTCGTAATCGTTTTAAGTTTTCTGTAGTCTTTGATGAAATGATTGCTATTTCAATAAGATTCATTCTGTTTCAAATTCTTTTAAAAGTTGTCACTAAACTGTCTAGTTTTAAATTAAATTCAATGTGGTCTGAATACCATTACATGTACTGTTTTTCAAAAAATCATGACCTGATGTTAATATTTTATGTAGTTAAGAATACATACTTTGTTTAATTAACTTTTAAATGCTTTTTTATCGATCTTATGGAAGACTTTTCTAGGTTAATGGCAATGGTGATGTTTTCATGTTACTTTAACCCTTTAGTGGCCATAGACGAGCTGAGCTCGCAGCTGCACGCTTTAAAAAGTACGGGATAAGCTATATCGGCAGCCGCCAAAGGGTTAATCAAAGTTAATATTTATTTCATTACAGTTTCCTTAAAATGTTAGTTATTAGATTTTTCTTCTACATGAACAAGACAGTAGATAGTACAGTTTTGCAATAGCAGATTCTACAGTAGATATTCACAGTTTTCTGCAGATTTCAAGTTTTATTTTGTATTTTTCCCTTTTAAATCAAGGAATTCCAGTTTAATGTAGAATAAACATAATTTGTATAACTATAGCTGTGTCATTGATCTTGATGAATACTGAATTTTTATACTAATTATCAAGCAGTGTCCATGTTTTGTGATTATTGTGAACTTTTATTAATGCATTTATTTAGTTTTTTAATGATTTTTGTTTTATTTTAAACTTAATGTGTAAAAGTATTAATTTACATTCACAATTGAACATAATGTTAAACATGAAAAAATGTAAAGTAGCATAAGAACAACAGGTAACTGTAATTCTTTGATGTGTTCAAAGACTGGCGGAGTTTTGTTAGGAAAAAGTAGAAGGCTGATAATTCTTTTTCCATTGTAAGTTAAGATAGGTTCGCATTCATATCTTTTAATATTGAAAAACCCACAAAAATGTGTCTACAAATTCTACAAGGGCAGATAAACGAACTTAATTTAAAACACGCAGGTATTTCAATCTTGAATTTTCATTTTTTTTAATTTCTGGACAAGAATAGATTATAGTTTGACACAAATAAAAAAGAATATCAAAATGAGCATTATTCATATCATGTTATAAAATTTATGTTGAAGAAAATGTTATCTTATTTTTTATTGGCATTTTTTTAAAGTAAATTATTTCTTTATATGCACATCCTCAGTTCAGTATTATATTTTGAATTATATATTACTTTATATACATTGATTTCACTCTTTTTTTAAAATCAATTTGTTTCTTGTTTGTTTTTAAATCGATCACTGTTTGCAAGATTTTGAATGCCCCGAAAATATTTGGGAAGTTTAAGAATTTTTTTTAAGTTTGACTATATTATTTATTATCATCTTAAGATTGGAAGAAGGAGAGCAAGTGTTGCAGATTTTCATCAGCACATTATGCCAGAAAATTTCAGAACTCCTAGCTTTAGCCAAAGTTGGACATCCGGCTTAGGAACTGTAAAGATGGTAAGCTATGGTACAAAATTTCTGAGGGAAAAAACAGTATAGTTCTTGAGTACAGCTATCTCTAAATACAAATAGACAAACCTTTTCTTTCTAATTGAAATTTTAATATTTAGACAATTATAAAATTAATTGTGCAAATGTTTTAATAAGAAATTTTTGACAATTATAAATTGTGCATAATATACTGTTTGTTTGAAGTAAACTGATTTGGAATTTAGAGTTCAAATAATAAATTGATGTTGAAAAATAATTTTGATTACTAAAATTGATTAAATATTTTTTCAAATTTGTAAAGTTACTTTTATGTTTACTAGAGCAAACATGTAACTATCATATTCAAAAGTGAGCTCATTATTTGTAAACACCAAATATTTAGTTTATTTATGGTCACACCGTTAGTATTTTATGAAGTGAATCTTGTCATTCTCTAACTGCAGCTTCTTTTTAGATTTTCATCTATTCATACTTTATTTTAAATATTCAGTTTAATTTAACATATAATGAATGCTTTGCTTGCTTTCTCGCACATATATTTGCAGTCAATAAAAATAATTATCAAATCATTAACATAACAAGCACAAGAAATATAAATTATCATTTATATTTCTTGTGCTTGGATTGCATTTAGCTATATATTGCTTTCTTTTGTAGTTTTTTAACTCTGTAAAATATAGAATACTTTTTGGTACTAATGCATTTTCTTTTCTGCATCATGAAAACTAACTTTGTCTTTAAATTTCTATATCACCATTGCCTAACCTGAGAAAGAAGCTATCAAAATTCTTTGCAATACTAACAGTTTTATTTTCATTACAATCTCGCATTTAATTTCACTTAAAGCTTTAAACTGTCTTCCATTTTGTAAAAAAACGACTTGAATGTTGCTATGGGTCCTGGTTGACTAATAACTCAATTTTAAATAATTAGCAATACTATTGATAAATTATTGCTTATTACTATATTATCACCTTAAAAATTAAGTGTTTCATATGAGAAATTTCAAATATATATGTTTTCAGCTGTAAGCCTTTACTGTATAATATTATTCATAATGTTTTTGAATAATATTTCATAATTTTATCTTCTCATATATAATGATTTTGCTATTGTTAAGTTTAAAAAAGGGAAAACCCAGAAATCACACTGCTATTAATTGATAAAAGTAGTATTTAGTTATTTTTTATTTATTTTTATTTCATTTTTTACATCAATATACATTTTCATTTCTTCAAATAAATAAACATTATTGTAGGAATATGACTTTAGATTAAAGCATGTAAGTAATCAAGTTATGTACTATTTCTGGAACAACATAGCATTTCATGTTCAAAATTTATACTCTAGTTATAATAATTGTTTTGTCTTTTGCTGATAAAAGGATATGCATCTTTCCTGGAAATTTTTTGCATGGAGATATATTACACTGTTTTTTAAAAATTGACTGAAACACAGTGGTGATCTTCAATCTTTTTGTAATAATTTGAATTAAATTGTTTGTTGAAGTAGTAAAACTAATTATTGCATTTGCAACAACATATATTATTTTTTTAATGTTTTGTACGATTAAAGTTTTATTGTTATCAAAATAGTTTAACCATTATTGTTTCGAATGGAATGTTAACGGAAAACTTAAATTCAAATGTCAGTAAAATATCAAGTAAAAGTTAACGGAATATTTTATTTTTCCTCAAAATCGAAAGTTGTATTAAAATATTTCTTTGCTCATGTGCTTGAGATACAAGCATCATCGGGCTCGGGCAGGGCCTAAAAAATTCAGGCTGGTTTTCAGATTTGGATTGCATCAGAATGTCATCGTGTCACCTCTATCAGTTGAATACTGTATTAAGAGTTATTGGTTGTTGTGACATAAATTCGTTTTAAGCAGGTTTCTTTGTTTTATGTACTTTAAAAGAAGCTTTCAGATATTCAAAGTTTTTTGATTATATGTATAACTTTTCTCAGTCATTCTTCAACTTGGATGATTGAGAGCAAATTGTTGGAATGTTCTAACATAATAAATATATTACATGAAACTAACTTGTTAGTTGTTGTGTTTTAAGAGACACTTAACAGTTATGTGAGTGTTTAATAAAGAACATAATTACTATAAGTATGTGGCAAGTATTTTACTTTGGGAAAATTTTGAATCCATTTGTTCTGGTTCTTGTCTGTTCATTTTGGCTTTGTCTCAAAGTAATTTTTGTTTCATGCTGACAGTTACGGAAACCAATTGTTCAGATATCTGAAAGTTGAGAGAGAGGTAAGAAAATCCTTTTTAAAAATTTCTGCAATCACTGAGTGTTTTATAACTACAAAAATGTTACTAATATTTTATGTAAGTTTTTAAATTTTATTAGTCCTCTTTAGTATTTTACTGTATCAGACATTAGTTCTTACATGTGTTTAGTATGGTTTTTGAAGTATTTTTTGTGCTTTTAAACTAGGAACAAAAACAGCATGCAGTAAGCCCGTTTTCATCAACCAGTAGCATAGGTCTAAGTAGCAGTAGCCTGCCTACTTCTTCAGTTACTTCTGTGTCCCCTATTAGATCTCATCCTGTGGGAATCGTTTCCAGGCGTTGCTCCTTGCCTGCTGCTGGACCTATGGCTCCTCAAGCAGCATCTGATGAGACAACTCCTCAAATGCCTCTGATATCTCCATATGATAAAAAACGATCTGGATCAAAAGACAGAACTATGTAAGTTACTCTTTGTGTGTGTGTGTGTGTGTGTAAAAAGGGGGAAATTATTTGCATATCCAAAAACTTATTTTATATACACTCAAGAGCCAAAACATTATGACCACCTGTTAATAACGACTTGGACCACCTTTGGCGCGCGACACAGCTTCAACCCGCCTTGGCATTGATACCACAAGTCCTTGATAGATGGCCGGAGACAGATTGTACCAGATGTTAAGGCAACTGTCACGCAAATCCGAGATATTGCGAATTGGTGGTCTTTGAACTCCGAGCTTTCGTCCTATGACATCCCAAATGTGTTCTATCGGATTGAGATCCGGTGAGTTAGGCGGCCAGGACATTAACTGGAATTCAGCATCATGTTCCTGGAACCACTCCAACACAATTTTAGCGTTGTGACACGGGGCGTTGTCCTGTTGGAACATTCCATTTCCAGCTGGAGGAACGTCAACCTATTTTTTTTTTCCACTGAAAGAGAAATTTTCCTGAAAAGACTGGATAAATACCGACATGTTTACGCTCAAGTAAACGGGGCTGGTGTGATAGCATCTGGCCCGAGTGTTGGTAAAACAATGGTATTGTGTTTATTTCTCGAAGAAACAGGAACGTAACTGGCTCTCTGAATTAGGAGGGGGGTTTACAAAATAAATTTTGGATTGCAGAATTTGAAAATTTTAAGTTAGATACTCTCCCCCCCCCCCCCCCCCCCAGACAACCCCGTAGCTACATCCCTGCGAAGAAGCAATGCATCCCTATCAAATAAAGAAAATTTGACTGAACTAATGTACATGTTTTTTCAGCATCTTTTTCATTCAATATTTTTTGATAATTTAACTAAACAGGGTTCATACACCTCAGGGAATACCTGGAAATCTCAGGGAAGAAATTTTGACCTAAAAATCTCAGGGAAAACTCAGGGAAATTCATAAATATATCTCTAAAACCTGGAAAACAATCAAAGTAACTCTAGAAAAGATGGCATTTTTACACTTTGCGTGAAATGTTGACTAGCAGAAATATATAGCAAGACTATGATGCAGTTTATGAACCTTTTTTAACCTACAAGCCTGTAATTCATTTTATGCTATAATTTTGGAATTGAAATGAACATTTTTATCGCATTTTATGCAAGGTTTTATGCTAAAAATGTTATGTCAAATTTTGAATTGATCCCGAGAAACTCAGGGAAAACTCAAGGAAATTTTTTTATAGAAAGTGAGTAGGAACCCTGCTAAAGTAAGTTTAACACTTTTTAAAATAAGTATTAAACTAATAAGTTTAATACTTATTTTGCATTTTCCATTGGTTTTATTGGTGACTGACACAGGGGCGTAGCCAGGAATTTTTTTCGCGAGGGGATTTCGTTATGATATTTCTTCAGACTGTGACTGAATCTTGAATTTACTTTAAAGGAGAAAACATAACTTTCTTAATATTTTAAACACTTAATAAGTTATTTAGTGCGAGATAAGATATTAATGAATATCATTTAAACTGAGAATTTATAATTATCATTGCCACTTGAAAAAGGTATAAATAATATCAACAACCAACAGCATAATAGATTTTAAGCTTTATGATTGCATTACTATTTATGATACGTTAATTTTTCTTTGAGGGCCCTTGAAGTCCCAAAGAAAGAAACTCTCCCGAGAACCCCCTTAAAAAGTCTAAAATGTAGTGTAGTTTGTGTTCATAAATATACTTCTAGTTAAATACTAAGTATTTTGTTTCATATTTCATTAATTTTGCATTATATGTCTTATATATTAAACTATTTTTAAGATTTTATATTAAAAAATGTATTATATGTCGTTATAATTACACTACATTTATTTTGCGCTTTTGCATTTCATAAATTTTTCTTTTACAAAACCTCTCGCTTTAAATATTTATATTTTATGTAGCATAAATACTTTTACATTAAATTTAATCCTTTTGGATTAAATTACTTTTATAGCAAACAATTTTTTTTGTTATATTGCATTTGATTTAAACGTTTTTATGCTTTTACATTTAGACGTGCATTGTATTACAATTTACTTCACGTTATATTTACAGTATATTTCTTCTCATTGCATCTATTGAACGTTAAATAATTTACACGTTTGCATTACATTAAAGTGAATTTCTTATTAGCGTAACTATTTTTGTAATAAATACGATTTCGCTTCTACACTGAAAAGTGCATTACATTACAGTTTACAATTGGTTGTTTTTATATAGGTAGATGAACAGAAGGTGTAGAAGGGAGGGGAGGTTTTTATAACATAAAAACCTGACCGGTCCATTGCGATTTTTATTACATTTTTTTTAGTAATCTTAATAGGGAGAAGATATTTTTGATTTTTTTCTTTCTGGTGCCTTGGGCTCTCCAAAACTTCTAATACTACCAGTCATTCTTTCATGACATTTTTGCGTTATTCACATTCTCAAAATTTTTAAAGGAAGAAATTTCGGGGGAGGAGGGCATATATCCCGTTATCTACCGCTCCTAGACTGATATCTGCGTTTTTTACTTGCTATTTGCGTTTTTTACTTCATTGATTGAACGTATAGTGTTTATTTTTTATTCATTTGTTCTTGGTAACATATCTTAAATTTGACAGTTTTTATTTGTGTGATAAATATATTTGTTATATCTAGTATTTACCTTCCTCAACATATGCCATATTTTATTTATCCTTTATGATTTACTAATGCAATTTATTGCCTGCAGTAGTGTAGTGCTTGTTGTCCTGACTGTAGAGAATGCTATTAATTTGTCTCCTGATAAAAATATAAGAATATCGATCAAGTATTAGAGCACTAAGTGCTCTTTTTAATTATAATTGCCAAAACGTTATTATAATTGCTTTTTTAAGATACTTTTGTTAAATGTGCCTAGATCTCAAATTTAGTTTAAGAGAAACTGTATTTTGTAATATTTTAGTATTACTTGTGTTCTTACTAATTATTAGTTAATGTAATTTTATTTTAATAATAATTTGAATGATGATTAAAACATGTTTAATTGTTATTTATTTGCTTTTAATGCGTACATCTTTTGTATCTTCTTAAGCATTCGCTTCCGATGTTCATGAACTCATCCTTCTTTATCATTATTCTGTTTTATGATTTTTAAAAAAGAGGAATATTATTTCATTCATATTCATAGTATGTACATGTGACATGTGCGTTGAATACAGAAAATAATAATGTATAGTGACTCATAATTTTAATTTACGCTCGAATTTTTTATGTACATTCTATCAATTTCAGATATTACATGATATATTTCATTTACGTACGTGAATCAGCTTTTTAAATTTGATTTTGTGATAGCTAAGAGTGTTTTTCTTTTTTTAAAAAACTCTATCATATCCTGTTGAATACTTAAAGTTTTTACGTAAAAACAATCTAACTTCAAGGTGGACTCGGAAACTGTCATCAGTAACTGATGAGACAGAAGTTTCAGAAGATGAAACTGAACATGACAATGTAAAGATTTCAAAAAATATGCCTGTAGACACTAGCAACCAAGTTTCTGTGTTAGAACCTGTTTCTATTCAAGCAGATAGCTGTCCAAGCTCCTATGAAGATCTTGAGGATGAGTATGTAATACATGATGTTTGTATATGAACATTAAAATATGTTAAAAGTTGAAATTATAAATTGAAATATTAGATATATTTATCAGTTATAATTATTATACTTGCTGTAAAATGTTCACATGCATAAAATTAATATTTAAAGTATGTCTTTTGTAGTGTAATTGTACTCTTCTGTTAGATTTCAAAAATCTACTATTTTTAACTTCATGAAATAAATACAACTTGATTTTGTAAAATCATGTGTTCTGTATTACATTTTTAAGAACACATGCACTTTTAAAAACATTTTCATATTCTTAATTTATTTCTGCAAAAGCATGTTTTCCAGTTTTACTTCAACAATTATTGTTTAAAAAAAGTTCAGTCTTAAAGACTGGATCAGTCATACTGGAGCCATAAATTGATTTTTCTAAATGACTATATCACATTTTTATGGTTATGATTTGAGTGAGTATTATCTGGGTAAATACATTCTTTGATGTGAATTCGGTTTATTTAGTTTCAGAATATTTCTATTTCCATTTTAAAATTTGACCTTGAGGTAAGGGGATTAAAATAAGACATGAAAAATCAAGAGTAAGACATAAAACTTTACTGAGAAACCTTGAAAAATGGTCTTCAGTTGATTTCAGCACGCTAGCATAGTACTTATTCTAGTGAAATGGTTTTCATTAATATTGAATAATAAAACTTTGCAAAACATCCATCACAGCCAGTTTTAATCACCACCTGATTTCACTTGCAGAAGATAAAAATTGTTAGTGAAACATAATTTTTATCTTCTGCAATAATAAAATGAAGTTACTTAGATGTTATTTCTTACTTCTGTGCACAAAATACCAAGAACAGTTTAAAGATTCTTAACTACAGCTTCTCATTAATAATAAATGAGTGCTAGTAAATACTGAAGATAAAAGTGAATAATTAACAGTAATGTGACTTTTTAACTTATTAATTTATCATACAAAATTTATATTTACAATTCTAACATGTATTTGTTTAAAATCCATTGTGCTTTCAGACAGGATGATATGTTTATTGATGAAGAGATTTCTACTAGTGAGGAAAGTGATGAAGCTATCATTGATGTACCTTTAAAATGGAGGTAAGGAAATTTGATTTTCCCTAAAATAAAATAAAAAGATTTTTATTTTTTTATAATGCTAAAAAAATGCACTAGATAATTTTATTAGGTATTACTAACACAGTTGCTTGAAAGCTTGAATAGCGCAAGTTTACAATTTCTTAATACTGTCTGCCTTAAAAAATCTAATGGAATCTCTGAAATGTGACTGATATGCTACAGGGAAGGAATGCTGTTTAAATCTTTTTAGCTTTTTTTTGTCTATATGATCAGGCATTTTCTTGATAGAATATATGAGTTCTCTAGAAGATTATTATGATTTCAGATGCATTCTTTGTGAACCAAGTGCTGCATTAGACAAGACTTTTTTCATATAGCCATACATAAGCTTGGCTGTATAATTTCTGAAGACTTTTAGTTAATTTTGAGGGAACAATAATAAGTTTTCTAATTAGCTTTAAGTGTATGAGATCATTATGGTATAAACTATCAGGACAGTAACAAAATTATGACATTCCTCACAATAATTCATATTTTGCAGCTAGCCAAGACATGTAAATCTGTTAGAAGACATTCAAAGTTAAACATTATGTTTCATTTTCTAACTTAACATGTGCATAATTCAATTTCGAAGTAATATATTAATGACAGAAAACAACTGACTGACAAAATGCATGAAATCACACGCATAGTAGTTAAATATTTCTAGGTGAATTATAAAGAATATCTGCCTAATAAATATCCTTTCCCTCCACTTGCAAGAGTAACCAAGTCACCTTGCTTATATTCTGTGCCAAGTGTTGAATATTGAAAAATAAAATAGATTTAAATTTATGATTAAGTTTTTCAACTCAAATGATGTTTAAAACTGCTATGTTGTTCTTCTTAACATAAATGCAAATTTCACTGTTTGCATCTAAAATTCATCTTGAAAATAAGGGGTGGCAAACTTATTTAATTCAACTGATTATTTTGAAATATACTAATTGTTTGTTCTCACTAGACCATCTTCATCCTTAAAGCAGTATAGCACATACAAAACAACTATTATGAGGTTTAATATTCTGCCTTTTCTTTGATTTTCAGTATTATAATATTCATTCTTAAATCTGTACATCTGGTTTACATGCAATTAATGAAATCAGGTATGTTACATTTCATAAAATGACTTTAGATCATGCATTTTAGATCATACATTTTAGATTACATATTTTTAATGCTTGAATTTAGATTTTGTTTGCTTATTTTGTTAAATTTATATATAATAAAACTTTCTTTTCGTTTAGCCTTCAACTCCTGAATACCTATTTTAATACATCAGCAGTTAACAAAATATGGCAACGAAACAGCAGGTGGACTTTGTTTCGCTATTTTATCAGTGCATTTCTTACTCTGGTAGCCATATGCTGTTTAGCATTTGCCTTTCTCCCTCGAAATTATGATGATACTCCTGGTTTTATGAGTTACTTTTATACAAGAACACACCGTCCAATTGTTTGAAATACTACTTTCTGTTCTTGCACGAAGTATTTCAAACCATTTATTCTGTTTCCGTTATAAAGCTTTTAATTGATTAATTTCTCTATTTTAATATCTGTATTAATTTTCTATGTGGTAAATATTTAACTTTTATTTGATTTTATATGTTAATTAATTACTATCCATGTTATTTATTATTGATTCACTTCATTAAAACTGAAGCATTCCTAATTCTTCAATTATTATCAGTAAATTATTTTCTTAATGATTGTAAGTAGAAGGGATTATATTTGTGATAGAATTCTGTGATGATTTTTGAAGAATGTTCATATATCCCGTATTCATATTTCACACTAAATGCATCAAATTTCAACATGATTCTATAAAAAGGTCACTATCCTAACTAGAGATTCTGGTGTAGAATTTCTTTTTATGCATATTAATGAAATTAAGACATGGTAGTCTGTAATGCTAAAATATTCCTTGCTACTTTTGAAAAAAGTATTGATTTCTTTATAGAAACACAAAATTTTTGCTTGTGACAAAATGGGTAGATAAAATTGTAAAAAAGAAAAAGCAATTTTCTCTTCTTTTGTAATGTTATTCTTGCTAATTTTAATGCTTTTTTCTATTAGTTTTATTCATGTGATTATTATCACTTTATTTTATATTTTTTATTTGAACAAAGTATACTTAAAACTTAGTATTTTTTACGGCATCACAATTATGGAACATTATAGGGATATTTGAAGTATTTAGTTTTATTTTATGAAAAGGCAATTTTTAGTGAAAGTATTGTTCTGTTCGTCTCTATACTGCACTTCTATATTTCATATCTATTGATTAAATCAATATATTGTATAAAGTACTATATATGTTTTTCTTTTGCTTCCAAAATGTAAATGTGCATATGCAAATAAGTTTTTGTTAAAATATTGGAAATGCAATAGATAATTGTTCATTGTTTCTATCAAGTTATGCACACAACCTCATTATATTCATTGATATATTCCCAAAATGTCCTTGATATAATTTATATGATTTTGTATTGCACACAAGTTATGTGTAATTCTATTTAACTTTTTTTTTCCAAATTTATTTATGACTCAGTATCTTATTTATACATTTATTATTTATAGATTACTTTTTTCTTTTACTATCCTTTTAAAGTGTTAAAGTGTTTAATATACATTAAATGATTTTTTTCCCTTTTTTAAAAGTTATTACTCAACATTACCTGTTGAAGGGTGCATTAGAAGAAATTGTATTTGAACAATATACTGCTTTTGGTACCATACGTTGTATAAAAGTGGGTTTTTCAAATTTTTTAATGTAATTTTAAATTTTTTTCCAATTATTATTTGGTTTTAATTTCTTTTATTAAGTTTCATTTTGCAGATGTATAAATATGTACTAACTGACAATTTTCTTAAATATCATCAATGCTGTAATATTTAAAGAAATGTTAACACTTAGTTGTTTTATTGCTTTTTAGTGCAATATTTTGTCATTTTCTGCATGTATGCATGAAATGTTTTAAAAATATTTAGCAAATAAGACATATGTGCCATATTTAAGTATATGTGGAGTTCGCAATACTTTTAATATAAAAGTTATGTTTGTAAATATATCACATATGGTGTATATATATATATACAACCACTATAGCTTTACTGTTTTAGTTGTGTATTTTCTGACAATTTATTGTGCAATTTTAGTTCATTTATCTAGTCATGAATTCAAAAAAGTTATTTACTTCTTATGATGTATGCATGATCCATTAGTGGATAACTCGAGCTTTACAATGCATACATTTTAATACACAAGACTGTATCTGTGATGTCCTCACTCTTAATTATCAAAATTTTCACCTATTTTAAAAAGAGTAAATTGTGATATCTTTTCGCTGGATGTAAAATAAGTATTGAAGTTATACCAAAATTTAGTTTAATAATTGTTTGTAGTGCTGTTTCAAGTTAATAAAATATACTGTTGCATTTTTTTCTATAGCTGTTTCATTGCATACACATTAGAAATTAAATATCAAATACATTTCTTTTTTGAAATTCGTTGTTTCACTTATAATTAATATAATAAAAACGAAGATTTCTCTTGTAAAAAAAAATAGCTTTGAAATAGTTTAAACATTTTGATATTAAGAAAAATACGTTTTATAGTATAGTACATTATAAAAAATATATTGAACCTGATGAAATACAAAATTTAAAAAAAATTGGAGCCGTCTGCCTGCTGGCTTTCAGTTTAACCATTGCAAAATGGTTTTTGCAATTTTAGCCAGTGTGATAAATGACCTTGAAACTATACTTGCTAATAGCGCTGACCAATTACGTGATAGGCTCGAAATTTTAACATTTGTGTAACCAGGGCTTCGAGTACACTCTGTAGAGATCCGAGATTGATGAAATGTTTTTAAAGTGCCGATATGCATGAAGTATTTTTCAAATCCCGAGATGCTTAAAATATTTTTCAAATCACGAGACGCATGAAATATTTTTCAAATCCCGAGACTCATGAAATATTTTTCAAATCCCGAGAAGCATGAAATATTTTTCAAATCACGAGACACATGAAATATTTTTCAAATCCCGACACGCATGATATATTTTTCAAATCCCGAGGCGCATGAAATATTTTTCAATTCCCGAGACCCATGAAATATTTTCCAAATATCAACATGAATGAAATATTTTCCAAATACCGACATGAATTTAATGATTTTGAGCGACATGGATTTACTCAAACCACTTTTTTGTCGCCAAATTTCACACATTTTCAAAATTTAGAGTTTTTTCACCAGAAATGCCAGAAAAATAAACAAAGTGTCAAGAAAGCTGAAACAATTTGCGTAAAAATGAGAAAGAATTTATGAACAGGAAAACTACCACTTTTATTTTTTAACCATTCTAATGGTTAAAAAATTGATGAACAGAAAATCTACCGCTTTCGTTTTTTAACCATTCCAATGGTTAAAAAAATTAAAGGGGTAGGACACTTTCTCCAACACGGTAGCAACAACCATTTTCCAGTGTTTAATAATATTGAAGCTACAAATTATAAAACGTTTTCCTATGACAATATTATTAAGTTTGAATTTAAAAAGGCTGGTGATTCAATTATTATTTCTAAAATACTTGTGAAATGTTAATTTCTTTTTCCATTAAAAATAATCATTGAATTGAAAGAGACTGTTTATATGGTGATAACCGTAAAAAATGCTTTGCTTTCTTAACTTGCATCATACTAAAATTAGCTCAGTAATTTTATTGGGATTTAGAAATTGTTATTCGAATTTGTTATTGGTATTGGGATATTTGTTATTAGGATTTAGAAAAATATTTCAATTTTGTGACCGTAGCACAAGCACATTGTTACATGTAATCTGTCTTAGATGTGTAGAAGTTGCAGTAGATGTGAAAAAAAAAAGTTTTTCTGTTCATCAATTTGCAGTAGATGTGAAAAATTATGTTAATTATATATAAATATTATTAAACACTGGAAAATGGTTGTTGAAAATATTATTAATGAAAATATTATTATATGAAAATATATAAATGAAAATATTATTTAACACTGGAAAATGGTTTTTGCTACCGTGTTGGAGAAAGTGTCCTACCCCTTTAATTTTTTTAAGCATTGGAATGGTTAAAAAATGAAAGTGGTAGATTTTCTGTTCATCAATTTGCAGTAGATGTGAAAAAAAAAATTATTTATTTATGCTCACTAAAAATTATAAAAAATCTTTTGAAAAGGCCTGCAAAGCTATTAATTTAAAAATTATAGATTTTTTAGTAAACTAATAACTACAATATATATTGGCACTTTTGATTCTGAAAAATTTTAATACAATAATATTTAAATAGATTGTCAAGCTCTTTATGATAAATGTTCATTCTCATATAAATGTAGTAAGGTAAACTGACTTAATCTCTTGAAATAATATTTACAATATTTTTTTAATGCTATACATGTTTACAAACAAATTAAAAGTCCTTATGAGCAGCTCATATTCCATTGTATCTGCTTATCTGTGTTATGAAATTTAAGTTTCTCAATAAATAAAGCATTTTCTTCGTTATATTAACATTTCTTATATAGTGCTGAAGATTTTGCGAAAATCTTAATATTTGCCGTAACGGATTTAAATTATAAAATACTTAAAACGATACCGTTAATTTCACGGATGTGAATGATAAGCAAAGAACGCGTAAAAAAAAGGAAAAATAAAAGTATTTTGCGGTTACAATATTAAAAACCTTATATTATTCCAACATGATAAAACTTTGGCATTTTAATGAATCGCTGTTTTGGTAAAGTGAATGATGTATTTACATCTAACCTGATTTCACGTTTAAGGTATCATTGCTGACAAGGATAAAAATATTTTTCAGTGTGTAGAAAGATAAAAGAATCGAATAATATTTTTGCATGCACATGCAAAATGTATAAAACGGACAAACATAATGCAGTAAAACCTGTCAATATCGATACCATTTTTAGGCACAGCCTGCTCATAACGATAGTTATTTTAGTTCCCTAAACAATACAGTTGCATAAATATTTAACCTGTATACAAAGATACTCTTTCTAAGTCACTGAAACCTACATTGGGAAAGTATTTTAACAGTGTAGCTAGTCCTAAACCTCAAAAATTTATGAAACATTTTTTTAAATCAATATACTGCATGAAAACGTACACGCAATATAACGAGAGTCTGTAGCCTCTCTTTATACCGCGCTCGTCGTGAGACAAAAAGTGTGATGTATCTGAAGTCGCAATTCGTCTTTGGTAACGATGATACAGTAAATTTTTAATTTACAGCATATATTCTTAAAATGTAATAAAACTAAAAGTATGAAGATAGTTTTAAAAATAATGATTTAAAACTATAAAGACAGAATTTTAATTTACATTTTGAATCGTGTCTGCGGTCGCCATCTGGGCTCTTTTATTATTTGAAATTGCTGCTGTATTTTGTAATTTAAATCTCTGCGTTATTTTACGTTTGAAAAGAAGTAAAAAGTCTTCAGATTTCTTACTCCAAAAAGGACTTGCGTAATTATTAGTTAGGTCGTCGAATTTCGTAATAGCATGTTTTTTTTTAAGCATAAATCCGGCGTAACAACAAATTCTGAGTTGAATTAGACAA
>Ga0115856_100367_pt1 | contig 16693 bp, 11 predicted proteins | sample InSIn4gowninarea_FD_83870 | JGI IMG/M metagenome (GOLD analysis project Ga0115856, IMG submission 83870)
AAAAAAAAACAAAAAAAAAAAAAAAAGAAAAAGAAATTAGCTCAATTGGTAGAGCATCCGTTTTACACGCGGCAGGTTAAGTGTTCAAATCACTTATTTCTTAGTACTTATTATATAAGTATTTATATTTATAGAGATCTTAGCTTAATGGTAAAGCGTATGACTTTTAATCATTCTCATAAGGGTTCAAATCCCTTAGATCTTAGAAAAAAAAAAAGGAACAAAAACAGCAAGGATCTATTACCATACTATACATGTGGTGTTTGTAAAAAGTATAACTGATACATTATCATTTTATACGAATTAGAGGTATTTATCTTATTTTGTTTTATAAATGTTATTGACGTCTTTACTTTTAACTCCAATATTAGGTGTACTTGCCATTTTAGTGAATAGAGAAAATGGAATTTCCTTGACAAACATAAAAATTATAGCTCTATCCACATCTATCTTAAATTTCTTTATCTCATTAGTTATATTCATTTTATTCGACTTTAGTACAAACCAATTTCAATTGGTACAAGAGTACCATGAGATAAGCTATTTTGATTTTTATTTAGGTGTAGATGGTTTATCTATTTATTTTATACTATTAACAACCATAATAATTCCTATTTCACTATTATCTAATTGAAAATCTATATCTAAAGATGTAGAATCTTATGTTATTATAATTTTACTATTAGAAACCTTATTATTAGCGGTTTTTTTAGTATTAGATATTTTACTTTTCTACATCTTTTTTGAAAGTATACTACCACCTCTTTTCATATTAATAGGTATATTTGGTTCAGATAATAGAGTTAAAGCGAGTTTTTACTTGTTTTTATATACCTTATTAGGTTCTTTATTCCTATTATTATCTATATTAGCAATGTCTTCTATTATGAGTACTACTGATTTCGATACTCTTTTTAAAGGAAATTTCATATATATAACACAACTTTTCTTATTCTATGGTATTTTTATTGCTTTTGCCGTAAAAACGCCTACTATTTTTTTAAATACATGACTTTTAAAAGCTCACGTTGAGTCACCTTTAGGGGGTAGTATTATTTTAGCCGCTATTGTTCTTAAATTAAGTTTATACGGAATACTAAGATTAATCTTACCTATATTACCTAAAGCTTATATGGAATATACTTATATTATTTTTTTAATTGGTGTTATTACTATAGTCTATGCTAGTCTTAGTACGTTAAGAACAATAGATATTAAAGAACTTATAGCCTATAGTTCTGTTTCTCATGCTGCAGTATACCTTCTAGGTGTATTCAGTAACAGTATACAGGGTATTGAGGGTGCAATTACTTTAGGATTGGCTCATGGATTTGTTTCACCTGGTCTATTTATTTGTGCAGGAGGGGTTCTTTATGACAGATCTCATACAAGAGTAATCTCATTCTATAGAGGAGTTGCTCAAGTAATGCCACTTTTTGCCATACTGTTCTTCCTACTATGTCTTGCTAATTGTGGAGCTCCTCTAACTTTAAACTTCATAGGGGAATTTTTATCATTATACGGGGTATTTGAAAGATCATCACTATATGGTGTATTTGCTAGTAGCTCTATAATCTTTTCTGCAGCCTACACTATTTATATGTACCAGAGAATAGCCTTTGGTGGAGCTTACTCAAGAATGTTCACTGTAGTAATGCCAGATCTGACTAAAAGAGAATTCACTATCTTAATGATATTAGTAGTAATAACTTTTGGATTAGGGTTTTATCCAGCTTCAGTACTAGATGGACTTGGATATGCTACATCTCTTTTACTATACAATTCTGATACTATAAGTGACAATTTAGTAGGATTCTACTCTGCTACTCCTATTCTTTAAAAAAATCATGGTAATGATCCTGTATTTGACCCTCTTCCAGCTCCAATAGCTTCTCTAGACAGGGTTGCCGATAGGATGGAACGAACCCTTGACAGTTTAATTCCTTCTCCAATGCGCTTAGTAAGGATGTGTAATAGTAACCCTACAGCTATTAGACAAAGGTCAAATACGACACTAAATCTAATTGAACAAAAAAGAGAGAGCTATATGGTTGCTTCACAGAACCTTAAACAGCACCACCCTGACAATAATACTGTCCTTACAGATATGGAAGGTCATGTAAATGAGGTAAAGGAAAGGGCGGATACAATTGCAAAAGAAGGTAACAACGTTGCATTAGAGCTCGTAAATTGTAAAGATCAATCACTATATTTTACTGATTTAATACTTCCTGTACTTGTTATAGGGGATATTCCTGTTCTTACTATATTTTTCACACTCCTTAGATTATTTAAAGATAAAGATTATAAATTTCTTTTAGATTATTATCTAGAAAAAGGATATAATTTTTGTAGATGTAAATTAACAACTATTATAACTAAATTAACTAAAAAATAGTTACATAGATTACAAGCTAGAATCGCTAAAACGTATTCTGTATTGGTAAAGATTTATAATTATGTTAAAAGGAGTAGAGTTGAACTTTATAGCCGTTTTTAAACTTGTTATGCAAATTAGCTAATTAAAATTTTGTACAACAAATCCCATTGGAACAATGGAACATTGCACTCTAAATTTATATTTATAGAGCAATAGGAGAAGAGTGAACTTAGGTTTGCTTAAAGCCTAGCAAAAAAAACAAATTACCTTCGGCAGTAGCACCATTAGAAATCACAAACTTGTTAGCAATACTAAACCCCTGAGAGGTGTTATTTGACAGCACATTTGTAAGACTCAACAGTGTTACTACTATTGTCAGCACCACCCTTTGAAGGACTAATACGAATTAACCGAACATCATCTAGATAATCCTTTCACAAACTCAATAATTTTTCAACTTTATCTAATTTAGACGCAACATACATATTCAACTCAATATTCAATTTATAAATATCCCCTAACTCTGCGGTAAAATAAGATTCCTTATTACCTAAACGATCAAACTGATTAAAACAAAAGTCCTCAATATAACGGTTAGTCTCCTCATTACATGGTCAGTAGTTATTTATAAAAAAACTTATCTAACTCAACTAGCATATCACTAACATTATTGTTAAGTAATTTGTCATTCAACTTAGGATTAGACACACTTTTAGTAATTCCTTGAACAATTATAGGATCTAAACTTAAAATGATCTGTATCTAAACAGATATTATAAAGTCCAGTTTCAATAATTGTAAACATACTTTCAATTATCTAAACAGATATTATAAAGTTCAGTTTCAATTATTGTAAACATACTTTCAATTTCATCCAATTTAGTGACTTTAGTTTATCCTCACTTACTGTTACAACTGCTATTAGTAGAAAAAGATCTTTTAAACTGATTACCAATAGAATTATCATACAATTTTCTATTTTTATAACCAAATATAGGACAACTATAAGAAACTCCCGCTCACCACGACCCTTAATTAGAATGATGTTTAGAACCACTATAAAGATAAGACATGTACCATTTAGCTAAAAATGAACAAAAGAAAGATCCAATAACAAATCTACTACATTTATTATAAAAAGAACATAGCAAAGAAACACCGTTTTTATAAAATATAGCGACAAAAGATAATAATTTATTATGGACTATAATCACATAACATAGACAAAACATACTATCAACAATTACTTTTACTATTACAACAGGGTTCCCTATTATTTCACAACCTTACAAAATGAAAAACCGGTAACCTTTCGCTTGCTAAACGTCGAGTCCCTACGGAAAAACACAGTATGACACATGGAAACGCGTAGTTAAAGTTACTCATCAAGTGTTCAAATCACTTAGTTCTTTGTCGAATTATAGAATAACTAGCTAGTTTGCTTTCTTATAGCTTTATATTTTTTATGAGATATTAGTATAGTTTACAGCCCTACTTTTTTGTATAGCTAGCAAAAAAAAGCCTAATGAAAAAAAAGCGTTAGCCTATACTAACACCCTTTTTGCGGCTCTCGTTACTTAACAACTTTTTATAGCTGTTTACTATAAACGAGGGATAGATAATATCTATGCTCGGCATGACCACAAATATCTATGCTTGTCATGATAAAATTATAGAGCTAAAGCTAGGGAAAATACAAGTTAGATGGACTGCTATTGTTCTACCAATCCCAATAGATAACCACTTTTATAGTCTAACTATAAAAAATGTATTACCACTAGTTATTAGCATTCGGTGTAGTAAAATGAACTTTTTTTTTACTATATTTTTCAAAAATGAAGATATACAACTACACTTACCCTTTTAGATAAGTGTGACCCCTTATAATCCTATTACCTTTTGTCATTCTTTTATTCCGAATCCTAATACTATTATCTGATAGTGTAATAAGACAATTCTTAGTAATACAATATGAACTGTACTATAAAGATACACTAGTTAATATATTTAGATTAATCTCTAGTTTAAAAAATTTTTTTAAAAGATATATTAAAGAGTGTAAGAAAAAACCATACTTATGCTGTAGTCTGTTACTACAAACAAGACTAGACATTCTAGAGTCTGTTACAAAGGATATAGGAACTTCGTCAGAGCTTTTAATAAAAGCAGAGAAAAATACTCAGCAAACGGGCCAACCGTTAACCACCGAAGTTGAAAATATTTGTAACGCTAAACTTAAGGCCTTAGATCTAGCACATAATGATTACAAGCGACTTGCCAAAGATGAAAAATTAGTAGCAGCACCTGAAGATAGACATATAATAAAGTCGTATTCAGAAGACGCCAAGAATATTTATAACGAAGCACATGCAGCGCTAATGAAGGCCTACGACCTCGCTGCTGAAACTGTTAATAGTGGACACTAGTTAGTGAATGCGTATGCCATCGTGCTTTTTGTTAGTATAATAATTTATAGGAATGTATTGGCTATAAATATAGCCTTATACAGAATTTTTTTTTCAATCTAAAAAACACATAATTTAAGAAAATACTATTTCTAGTTTACATAGCTAAGTTCATTACTATGTACATAGCAAAAAATTTAAATAACGAACGCTACTGTAAATATTTTAATAAATTAAAAAACAATACAATAAAAAAAATAAAACAAATGAGATTATTAAAAAGTCACCCTATTTTAAGATTAGTTAACTCTTACGTAGTTGATGCCCCACAACCATTAAATTTAAGTTACATGTGAAACTTTGGTTCTTTACTAGCTTTTTGTTTAATTATACAAATAGTTACTGGTGTAACATTAGCAATGCACTATAACCCTAGTGTAGCAGAAGCTTTTAACAGTGTTGAGCATATTATGCGTGATGTAAATAATGGATGATTAATACGTTATTTACACAGTAACACTGCTTCAGCATTTTTCTTTATAGTGTACTTACACATAGGTAGAGGTATGTACTATGGATCATACAGAGCACCAAGAACTCTAGTATGAACTATTGGTACTGTTATCTTTATTTTAATGATGGCTAAAGATAAGTGGCCAAATTGAATGTTAATTTCTCATAATAAATGTATCCAATATAACTCATCATCTTATTTCAGTAAATCTAGAACTAAAGCGTTATATAGAATAGGTCCACATAATAAGGAGGTTTTATCTATAATAATATGCGGTATGCTTGGTGACTGGTGAGCAGACCAAATTAAGGGTCAAACATCTTCAAGTGTAAGATTTAGTATTGAGCAAGGAATAAATAACACTGCTTATATTCATAGTCTTACCCTATATTTTTATAAATTAGGTTATTGTTCTAATATCACTCCTCATCTTGTAAAAAAATCTGATAAAGATAGTGCAAGAGAATTGGAAGATAGGTTTAATTACAGATTAACTCTATATACCTTTACTTCATTATTGTGAATTTATGATTCTTTTTATAAAGACGTAAACGGAAAAAAAACAAAAATTATACCTAGCTGAATAGGAGAATATATAACTCCTATGGGTTTAGCTCATTGAATAATGCAAGATGGTTCTAGACAAGCAAAACAAGGTATAAACATTGCAACTAATAGTTTTACTTGTAAAGAATGTACTTTTTTATGTGATATATTAAAAGATAAATATAATCTTAAATGTACTGTTGTAAAAACAGGATTTCCAGATCAATGAAAAATAAGTATTTGAAAAGAAAGCATGACTGATTTAGTTGCAATAGTTAAACCTTATATAATAGATGAGATGAAATATAAATTTATTGGTTATATTTAATATGAAATTAAAAATCAAAGTCCGTCTCTAATAAAAGTATATGCAATATGTATATAGAAATATACTAGTAATAAGATATTACTGTGAGATAGTATACCCTGACAGGGGTATAGGATAACGATTAGTTATCTGGCTATGCGGGTGAAAACGGTTAAAGACTTGATATCTAAGTTAAGACCGTCGGTTCTATACAGGATCGCTACAGACTGGGTCACCTGTGGGTATCTGAAATGATATCTAATGTACAGTCGGAAATTTCTATAACAAATTTGTTATACACAAGGCTTTAAATGAGAAACATTATAAAGAGATTTAGCGGGTCTCGGGGACTAATGTTTTGATAAAGTACAGGGGCGTTATTCAGATAAAATAAAAGGGTAATTAGCCGAAATTTAGACAGCTTTCCTGGGTTACGTTCTTCCTTATGGTCAAATGTCATTATGAGGTGCAACTGTTATTACTAACCTTATGAGTGCTATACCTTGAGTAGGTCAAGATATTGTTGAGTTCATCTGAGGTGGTTTCAGCGTTAACAATGCTACATTAAACAGATTCTTCTCATTACATTTCGTTTTACCTTTTGTATTAGCTGCTTTAGCACTAATGCACTTAATAGTTTTACATGATACAGCTGGATCAGGAAATCCTCTAGGTGTAGCAGCAAGCTATGAAAGAATACCTATGGCACCTTACTTCCTATTTAAAGATCTTATTACAATCTTTGCATTTATATTTGTATTATCTTTATTTGTGTTCTTTATGCCTAACGTATTAGGTGATAGTGAAAACTATGTTATGGCAAATCCTATGCAAACTCCTGCAGCTATAGTTCCGGAATGATACCTTCTTCCTTTCTATGCTATATTAAGATCTATTCCTAATAAATTATTAGGAGTTATAGCTATGTTTGCTGCTATTCTTACATTATTACTATTACCTGTTACTGATGTAAGTAGATCAAGAGGTATGCAATTTAGACCTTTAAGTAAAGCAGCTTTCTTTATCTTTATTGCTAATTTCTTAATCTTAATGCAATTAGGAGCTAAACACGTAGAATCTCCATTCATAGAATTTGGTCAAATAAGTACTGTTTTATACTTTTTATACTTTACAGTAATAATGTATTCTGTAACTTTATTTGAAAACTCTCTTGTGGATTTAGGACGTCCTTCTTCTAGCCAAAAATAATATAACGGGTTTAGAAAGCTTTTCCACCTAATTTAAAAATAAAAGTTTTACTCTATTTTCATTTAAGAAAAAAGCTTAAAAAATAGTTTATAATATGTCTTAACGACTATCTTACTGTTTGTCTTTATTATATAGGACATTGCACTTGTTGTATAAATTGTAAAATGTTAGCGATAATACTATAACAAATCCCATTGACAAAAAATAAGTTAGTGGAATTGCACTCTAACTAAAAATTTAAAGTGTAATAGGAGAAGAGTAAACCTCGTTTTGCTTAAAGCCTACAAAAAACTAGGGGGGTATGTTGCATACGGCTATGCATTTTGATTGCAGATCATAAATATAAGGTTCAACTCCTTCGTATCCCTTAATGAGCTAGATTAGCTCATGATAAAAATAAGGTTCAACTTATTTTTATCTCTGTACACGATAGCTTAATTATTTATATATATCATGTATATATGAAATATAGGATGTAAATAGGATATATATCATGAAATATATGATGTAAATAGGATATATATCATGAAATATATGATGTACATAGGATATATATCATGAAATATATGATGTAAATAGTATATATATCGTATATATTGCTTTATACAATTCATGTTTTTTTTAGTTTATCGCCTAGATTTGTTTCGTCCAGTTTATACCAATAAGACACTACTATATATTTATGCCAATTTCATACAATTTCTTTCAAAATATTCTTAATCATATGCCAATTTCATACAGTTTGTTTAAAAATAGTCTTAAGGATTTACCCTTAACTAACTATATCACGAAAAAAGATAGTGAAATACAAACGAATGCTGAAAAAGAGCAATACAAAAATACTGGTTTTTCCCCTCTCTCCACTAAAGAATGAAATAGTAGTATATACTGTTTCAATAAATCCTCTATTAAATCTTTAATTAGTAAAGATTTTTTTCTAAATATACTTTCAAAAGGTTACTTTAATATGTTAGCAAAAAAAGTGAAAACTTTCTTTAAACGTAGACGGGACAATAAAATACGTTATTCAGCAAATAAACTTTTTATAAGTAAACCTGAATTACAGCATACTAATAGTGATATTAGCGTATCACAAAGTGCATTCAATAAAAAAGAATTATCCCTTAGCAAACAGTTAAGAAAATTACTTACGTTTATTATGTTTAAAAAAATAGCTGTGGGCACACAAAAAGTATTGATACCTAATCATAAAAATAGATTAGTTCATTTAGTAAAAGGAAATTTTTTTGCGTTTAAAAAATGAAATGTAGTTTTTTTTAAAGAAAAGACTAATTTATTTAACGGTTCAATTATAAAAAATTTAAAAAAAAAATACTTTAATTTCTATGACATTCCTAGAAATAGCCTTTTAATAAATATATTTAAATCACAAAAAACCTTATTTACTTGTACAAATAATATTCATTTTACTACATCTCTATTTTCGACTATAAAATTATATTCTGAAAAATTAGGTTTAACTAGCTTATTAGAAAAAATCTATAGCAAAGAGGTAAATACGGAGTTAACTGACTCAAAATCAGTACATTTAAATAGTGATCATATTTCATGAGCAATTGCTTTAAAATTAAGAGATAGAAAAAATAAAGCAGTAAGAATTTTAAGAAAAGCTGTTCTACAGATGGTAAATATTCCTGATCTACACACTCTTATTACTTTTGATGACCGTACGGAACCAGTTAACAAGAATAACATTATAGACACTATCAAACAACAAGTAGTAAGTGGTGTAAGATTTGAAGCAGCTGGTAGATTAACAAGACGGTTGACAGCTATGAGAGCTGTTTTTAAGTATAGATATGCAGGTAGTTTAAAAAACATTCGTTCTTCGTTTAATAATGAATCATCTACTATGCTAAGAGGTCACTTTAAGTCAAATGCACAACATACCTTAATAAATTCAAAAACTAGAAATGGTACTTTTGGCTTAAAAGGTTGAATCAGCAGTCATATGTTAACTTTTTTACTAGGATGAATGGATAATATCATTTATTTATTAATACAGCTTCCTATTTTTATTACTAGCAGTAATAAATCAGCTAAAAAAGCAAGTTATGTTCTAAAGTGTCTAGGGGTTTACATAGTAGCGTTGTGAACTTTTCCTTTTTTTAACTTATCAGATTTAGTTAATTTATTAATTAATGACGTATTGCCTAAATTTTTAGAACTTAATGCTTATTTTCCTAAGGATGATTTATCTGTGTTACATATTATTTTGTTACCTATGGCTATTGTAATGTTAGGTTTAAATAGTTTAAATAAAATTCCTTTATACCTTCGCTAATAGCATTTTTGGTCTCATCTGAAGTAGTATATCCAAACTTAGGATGATTCTCTTTTCTCAAAGTTTCCTTTAACTTATTTATGGTATCAATACTATGAGTAAATCCAAAAGAGCTTCCTGCAATCTTTAATATGTTATAACTTGGCTCGTAATGATTGATTCACTTTTGTTCTAGCTTTACACATTCTATTACGTCTTTTTCACAAAATTCCAATATAGCTAAAGAAAAGTTATTAAGTCCATATTTCTTCATTGCTCTTATGAGTATTGTTGTAGCAATTTTATCAGAATTTGCGTAATAAAAATGACTAACCATTCTTTTAGATAAATTAAGACTACTACCTACATACAAATCATTGGTTACGTCATTGATAAATAAGTATACTCCAGATTTGTTTTTTAGCTCTTTGTAAATTTTTCTTTTACTTCCCTTAAGGTCTTTAAAATAGATGACAAAATTATTTGGTGAACTACCCTTATTAGGACTCCCATTTGAAATATTTCTATTACATGCGTTTTTAAACTCAAAACTTCTTCCATTTAACCTAACCCCTGTAAATAAAACTCAGAAATGAGCTTTAGAATAAAGTAAGTTATAATCTAATCCTAAAATTTTAGGTATTCAGAAGTATCATCCACTAAATAAGGCAAATACAGCACCCATACTTAAAACATAGTGAAAATGAGCAACTACGTAGTAAGTATCGTGGAAGGCAATATCAAGTGACGCATTCGCAAGAACAACTCCACTTAACCCTCCAATAGTAAACATAAATACAAAACCTAACGCAAATAATAATGATGGTATGAAATGTAAAGAACCACCATAACAAGTTGCTAATCAAGAGAATATTTTAATACCAGTAGGAACTGCAATAATTAAAGTTGCAGCAGTGAAATATGCTCTAGTATCTACATCAAGACCTACAGTATACATATGGTGACTTCAAACTACAAATCCTAAGATACCAATAGAACACATAGCGTAAACCATACCAAGGTATCCGAAAACGCTTTTGTTAGAGTTAGCTGAGATTGTAGTACTAATTATACCAAAACCTGGAATAATTAAAATATAAACTTCTGGATGTCCAAAGAATCCATTTCTTCAAATTTAACTTATTAAAACTCTCTTGTTAAATCCAGGTACCGGTAATCTAAACTCCGAGCTTGTGTATCATTTATAAATGATAGAAGAAACCGACTGTACATTAAGCATCATTTCAGACACCTACCAGTGAACCAGTCTGTAGCGGTCACTTAAATAACCGACGGTCTTTAAATGAGAAACTTATTGACCGTTAACACTAGTATCGCTAATATTTATATTACTTTTCCTTACCTTTATAAAGATATATAAATGTTGAACAAATCTTTATAGAGATCTATAAACCTTGAACTTAAGAGTTGCAAGTAATAATAACTAAACATTAACTAAATCTAAGGTATGTCTCAAAAACATTTACTATTTCGGATCTTATAGCTTTTTACATCTGTCCTAATAGTTTCATAACTTGTACGTTAAACCTTGACTTTTATTCCCGCATTTTTTAAAGATTACTTGCTTTATTTATCATTTTAGCTTTTTCAATCATTTCTTGTCTTTTTGATTCATCTAAATGATCTTTATTCACCAGATTATTATGAATATCTTTTCACAATTTATACGATAAAGATTTTTTAGTGTATAAGGGATAGTTATCAAAATAAGGGAAAATATTTTTACAATTATTCAAACCTCCTACTCTAAATTCATAAACATTTTCTACTGAATGGCTAGAAATGATTCCATTTCTAAATAATACAGAAAAATGCTCTAATACTTTTAGATTTATTGCTCACTTTTGAGCAATATTGAAGTTGAAACTAAATCCTTTTTTTTCACCTATTGAACAAGCAAAACAACCTTCTCCATCCGTAAATCCTGCAAGTCATGCATCGTTTAAAGTAGGAAGAATAGGTCTATTTTTAATAACTATAGGTTCTAATAATATTCTACCTTTAGTAACTCATTTGTTAAACCCTTTAACGAAAAGATCAAATTTTTCTTTTCTTTGTGGTAAAACAAGATTACCATTAAATATACTAATTATAATGTCTATTTCTTTCTTATTTTGTGTTACATATCTACTAGTTATAGCCGATTGAGGTATAACTTTACCAAATCCAAGAATTTCTTGTATAAATTCTAAAACTTGTTTATCAATTGTAGCTTGTGTAATAACAAATACCAAATCTCCTCTATTGTTCACAATAAAAGAACCTTCTCCTTCAGTGAAACCAATTAATCAAGTTAAAAAATTATCTGAAGGGATTTTATTATTTGGTAAATGAGTATTGTATTTCTCATGAAATACAGAAAAATCAAAACCATTGTTAAATGAATCAGACATATGTCTTTTAAATGTAGATAAGCTAAAACTAGGCAAAATAAATAATGTCGGTAATAGCAAATAATCTTCAAATATTTCTGTTGAGAAAAGATGTTGGTATAATATAGGATCACCACCACCTGCTACTTCAAAGAATGAAGTATTAAAGTTTCTATCTGTTAAAACCATAGTAATTCCCATTAAATTGTTGCCTTACTGGATAAAATCCCATAGTTTAAAGTGTTACACTTTAAGCTTAAAAAGTTATTAAAACTTAGTGTAAGTACGCAAACATTCTCATGTTTGATCGGACCATATCTTATATTTTTACGTTGTAGAAGTTTTGTAAATGATCTCAAGTAAAATCAGTTCTGTAATTGTTCATACCAGATTTGATCTTTACTATTTTTTTCTTCCCTTCACTTGTATTATGCTCCTTTCTATCAAACATGTCTACTACTTCCATTCAATCTAAGGAATCTAAATGTTTAGTTCCAAATAGAGGAAATTGTAAAAGATAATTTTTAGCATTTATATTACCTTTAAGGTTAGTAGTTCTAACTCTATACTCAGGTTTTGGTTTATCCGACCTTATTTTTTTTACTTCCGTTTCTAAAAACTCAGCAATATAACTTAAAAAATCTAAATTATCATATCCTTTGTGATCTTCACGTATTTGAGATATTTCTAATTTACATTCAAGTTTAGGATATTTACCTGAAAGAGTAGTTCTTACTTGAAAAGAAGCGTCTGCTTCTATAAACCCTGACAGCCATGGATTGGACTGTAAAGACTCTATAGATACAGAATGTTTTTCAATACTGGTTCCTTCAGTTTTATTTAAAAAATCTATTAATGCATTAAGACTATATATTTTAGGTGTTCTCATTTTTCCATTTATTAATGAAATAATTAACAATATACCTTTATAACTATTTATAGTTAATATATAAGCGTCTACCCCTTTTTTTCTAGATAATGAACCTACACCTAATTCTTTTTGAATAAGTAAAGCTAAAGGTAAGTCTTTTAAATGAAAAACTATTTGTATAGAAGGGTAATTTAACGTACCCTTATGAGTTCTTAAAGTTTTTGGTGTAATTATTGTACCATCCCCTTCAACAAGGCCAGTGAAATAATAACTAAAAAGAGATTTATTTAAATTTTTACTATTGTTATCAGTATGAATGGATCTAAGACTTGTGCATAAAGGAAAGGTTAAAAGTTCTAAACTACAACAAAAATATTTTGGCGTGTGGCCTCTGAGGTTCTCTCTAAAGTTCAAACTTAATAGATTACCTGCTGATTGCGATATATATTCATATAACGGTTCCCAGCATACAGCCAAATTTAGAGCCGGCAGATTTAGTTTACCGGCTAAAACAGGTAATGATAATAATAATAAAACAGCTGTAATAACAACTGCTCATGCAAATAGTATTAATTTATGTAATCTTATTCCAGGACTTCTCATATTAAATGTAGTAGTCATAAAATTCATAGCTCCAAGTAAACTTGAAATACCAGAAAGATGTAATCCAAATATAGCTAAGTCCACACTTGGACCACTATGACTTTGTATTCCTGATAATGGAGGGTAACAAATTTGTTGATAACTTCATTTATAATAAATATTATAAATTAATGTTATACTCAATAAATTTCTTTATTGTTCGGACTATACCATCATCCTTCATTTAAAGTTTATTAATTTTTAATTTCTAATAGTTGTTTTCTTATTTTTCTAATTGTGTTTCTAATATCTGATAATTTTTCATAGTTACCTTTATCTTTAACATAAGATCTAGCTCAGATTTTATACTCTAACGATTTAACACCTTTCATTGTATCTTTAAAATAATCAATAACATGTTCTATTGTTCTAGAATTTGTTGTATCTAATATATAATGGTTATGTATTTCTTTATACCTCACTTTACTAGATATATGAAACAACAATCTCATACTTTCTAGAACTATACTATCTAATTTTTGAGTTAGACCAAACCCATGAACAATTCTATTAGTATCTTTTGATACTAAATAAAAGCTACCTTCAGCTTCTATAAACCCAACTAATCAAGGTTTAGTCATAATATTTTGTATTAGATTAATATCAGTTAAAGGTAAAGATATGTTATTTCAAACCGGAGATAAATAGTTCTCATCTATTTTACTATTTTTGAGAATTAAAAGTTTTTTATCTCTTTCTTGTTTAGATATACTATCATTATTTAATATATACAAAGCGTCTCTAAATCTAGAATAATCAAAATATTTACTAGTTAATAAAGGATATTTATCAAAAACAGGTAATATTATGTTTTCTATGTGTTTTCTGTCTCTTATAAAAAACTGTCCTTTATTGTTATCTTTAGTAACAGAACCTATACCCAGTTCTTTTTTTATATAATAAAGTAATCTTAAATTATATCTAGATTGAGCTATTTTATAAGATAAACTTCATTTACCATTAGAATAATTAATAGAAAAATTTCCGTCACCATCTGTGACACCAACTAATCATTGTTCAAAATAAGCTTTAGATGAAGGATGCTCTCCGTTTAGTCTCTGATGGATAAATCTATTTACCCAGGCGTGTTGTCTCCATGAATTATACATTTTTACATACGTATTCCTTAATGTGAGCGTTGAAAAGCTTCTTTTAGCACCAGCTATATTATTATTAATAGAATCTTTTTTTGACTGTTCTATTCGGTTAATTAAATATCGTCCTTTATAAGGCACTCTAACTTTAGTTTTATTCATATTGTATTTTAAAGATGACATGTCACAACCTAAAGTTTCCGCTGCTTGTCTTATAGAATCATAACTACTAGTAACGTTACTTTCTAAATCTGTAATGTCAATCGCAATTCTTTTAGGGCTACCTTTACGTATTTTTTCCTTATTTAACTCCAGATGTATAAGACCAAGTCTATTGGCTCTTTTTTCAATGATTACATTATATTCAGGCTCTAATGAATCAATATAATGCTTTTCTTTATCCAAAAGATCTTGTACAGTACAATATTCTAAAATTTCTAGACTAAAATTGGAATACCCGTATTTTAATAAAGCACGACAGATAAGCGAACCTGTTGTTGCTTCTATCTCTAATTTTTTCGCATCAAAATAACAATAAAACCTTTTAGTTAAGTTATTGGAACATTCTACATAACTCTTACCATTAATAAGGTTTTTTCAGAGATATACTCCTGTTTTGTTCTTTTTATCTTTTAATATAGTTTTTTTTTGTATATCTGTATTTACATAAATTAGAGGAAACGAATTCATAATGATTAAGTAAGATGAATCCAAATTATCATATAAGAACTCTGAAAAACTACACAGAATAGAAAAAGACAAAATAAACTCTAAAATGTACGTAACACTAAAGTGTTTATACGTTAATAAAAAATCGTATATTGAAAAAAGAAAGCTTTGCTCTAGGAAACATGAGTAGTATAAAATTATTAGAAGAGTTTCACGCATCGAGGAGAGTTTTATTGCCTCTATGTTACCATAAAGCAACTCCTTACACTCAAGAGTTCACCCTGTACCTACACCATTTTCAATTCCACCTGCAAATAAGAATAAAACAATACTAGGAATTAGTAATAAGTAACTAATATTATTAAGTCTAGGGAATCCCATATCAGGTCCTCCTAACCCTAATGGAAGTAGAAAATTACCAAATCCCCCGATTAAAGCTGGCATAACCATAAAGAAAATCATTATTATAGCATGAGCAGTAATAATACTGTTATATAGTTGGTTATCAGCAATATACTGAACACCAGGTCCTGACAGTTCTAATCTAATTAATACAGAAAAAGCAGTTCCTACTAAACCTGAAAATAACGCATATATTAAGTATAACACACCAATATCCTTAGCATTGGAAGATAAAAATCATCTTTCAAATCACATACTAATCCCTGACGTTTTAACTGTTAGGTCTTTATACCTACCATCTTCATCATTTTCAGATATAATGATACTGCTTTTAGAAAAGGTAATAGGATTATAAGGGGTCACACTTATCTAAAAGAGTAAGTGTAGTTGTATATCTTCATTTTTGAAAAATATAGTAAAAAAAAGTTCATTTTACTACACCGAATGCTAATAATACTAGTAATACTACATTTTTTGATCGTTAGACTATAAAAGTAGTTATCTATTGCGATTGGTACAACAATAGCAGTCCATCTACCTTATATATTTAGATGAATCTCTAGTTTTAGCTATATAATTTAATCATGACAAACCTATATAGTAGTGGTCATGTCGAACATAGATATTATCTATTTCTTATTTTTAGTAAACAGCTATAAAAAGTTGTTAAGTAACGAGAGCCCCAAAAAGGGTGTTAGTATAGGCTACGCTTTTTTTTCATTAGGCTTTTTTTCGCTAGCTATACAAAAAAGTAGGGCTGTAAACTATACTAATATCTCCTAAAAAATATAAAGCTATAAAAAGTAACTAGAAAACTATTTTAAATTACTAGAAAACTATTTTAAATCACTAGTAAACTATTTTAAATTACTAGTAAACTATTTTAAATTACTAGTAAACTATTTTAAATTACTAGTAAACTATTTTAAATTACTAGCAAAAAAAAGTAAAAAGCAAACTAGCTAGTTATTCTATAA
>Ga0115856_100371_pt1 | contig 16640 bp, 8 predicted proteins | sample InSIn4gowninarea_FD_83870 | JGI IMG/M metagenome (GOLD analysis project Ga0115856, IMG submission 83870)
CCTTCACGACGACGATAACTCATGGCATCTTCGTCCTTGGCATCCTCCATGATCTTGTCGAATGCGGAGCTCTGGATGCCAAATTTCTTCTGGTACTCTCGTAAAGCTTCACTCTGAGCCAAGAGTGTGAGAGGATAACAAGAAGGAACATCGTCACCGTAGCCTGCTAGGTCAGCGGGCTCAAGCGTGAAGAGTATGATGACAAGACTTACCACAGCACCAAGTAGAAGCCACCGATCATGGAGTTCGCCGTACAGACCCTGCCAACCTCCATGGAATTGCACATAGAGGTATGCATAACTGACGGAATGAACCAGAGCAAGCGAGGTGCCAACTCTCGCTATATGACGATGATAGATATTAAACCTGCGACAAGGCCACCCCGTGGCCCAGAAGAAGCCATTATTGCGAATGGCAAAAATCCAGATCAGTGGAAAGGTGGCATAAGACATAACACCGGTCCTGTCAGCAACATATCTGACTAGCTGGTAATCTGTGTCAGACCAGCTATAGGACGGTCAGTCTCAAATACTATTGAACAAGTCTTCGAAGGCGCTCACAAATAGTTTTCTGGAAAAGGCCTGTAGCTGATACAGCTGAGGGCGATAGCCAAACTCCAGAAGGAGAACACAATGATAGAATCGAAGCGTGAAGGGATGGTGCACCACCAGAACAAGCGCAGATGATATTGTCCAAACGCGGCTGGAATAGTGATGTATGATCTGAACCATTGCTCCAGCCGTACCACGATACGCGCCAGCCTTCTTTTCTCCCTTTGGGTAGGTCGACATGCCCCAACGTCACCAAACCTGCTTTGCAGCGCTGTCTTGTCTGACTGGTGACACCACAAGTTCGCTGCGATACCAGCTACAATAACGACACCCCAAAACGCATAAATGAGGTATCCATACGCGCGATGTCTACTCGTTTCCCAGAACCAAGTTTTGATCGTTCTCTCTACCCTTACAAACCACTGTCTATTGATCAGCACCACCTCATGGAGCTTCGCTCCGCTTTGGATTTCGCCCTCTTCAAGTACTCTTGTGCCATGAAGAACCTCATCAGTCAAACTTTCAGCAATGGAAGTGACATTTAACAAGCTGACCTTGCCTTGCTTGAGACATTCGTGCTTGACGGCTTGAAATCCAGGAACAATCTCGGACGTAGAGCAGTAAGTCATAGCAGCAACATACATGCTAGTGACGTGTAAAGGAGATCTGCATGTTGCGTTCCAGAAAGAACCCTCTGCATCCGAGAAGGAGAGAGCATTCGTAGCGAAGAAGATGGAGTTGACACAAAGTTGACTCTCTGCTAGATCACGAGATAGATAAGTGCTTAGCAGAGGAGCTGCCAACACCAAGATTAGACTCAGACCCAATAGACAAACGCAAGTGAGGAGTGTAGAGCCGGTCGATAATGATGGGCCAATTTTGTTACAGAGCGGGCTGCAAAGATCACTCGTCCCTCCCGTCTGCAGATTGAAGTTTTTGATCTGAGCGCTCTCTTCTGAGGGTCTTGGTGATCTTCTTTCAAGCAGTGGTTCCTCTTCTGGCGAATATGGCTGTGTCAGTAATGGGAGTGGTAAGTCTGCCCTTGTTTCTCGAGATTTTCGGCATAGTGGTCCAAAGTAGTTGGGTTGACCGCCATGATGATCGTTATCGGATGCCCTGTGTTGTGTCTTTCTGTTGGCATCGAGATTTTCAGGTGGAGTTTGCGTGTGATCTTGCTCGGAATTGGTCATGCTGTCAAAATCTTGTCTACTAATCTATGATCACCACTTAACACTACCGTCCAGAGGATCCGATCAAAAACTATTCCCAGGCAAAGAGGTCAAGCACGGATTAGAGCTCGCTGGTAACCATTCTCAGATCAGATGAACTGATTAGTCGGCTTAAATTCGGATGTTGATAGCCCGGAAGCGACTTGATCCGATCGACCAAGCACCTTGTCCTTGTGCACTTACATGGCTAGTCTGTGAGATGCTGACACATTCTGTATGACAACTATTGAGCTGATACAGTGTACAAGTAAGCCTGGAACAGAGCATGCCCAAACTCGTTCAGGTTCCGCTTCAGAGGTAGGTACATAGCCTGTTAGAGCCTTCATATTGAATCAATTGAGCGGTAGTTCTTCAAAATGTGTTCGAAAATGACATCAGCCGCAAGAACTTGAAGGGTTGAAAATTGGGAGAAAGTCTATGCACGACTTCCAAAGATGCTGGTATAAGCGTTGTGGTCTTGCAACAACAATGGAACAAGGTGATGTCGGTATCGGCAGAAAGTAAATCCAGGACGTGGTGGATTACAGTACTCTTTAATAATAAGCTTCTTCCACGCCCCGCAGTTGCCAAGGAAGGTGCAGGTGGGCAGGTGCGCGGATTCTGACGCAGCAGCTGCTGCTTCTGAGATGATCAACAGGAACGACAGCTTTTTCCTCGTTCTATTCTACTTGTTGCCAACTCTTCTCTTTTCGTCTTGCCGTATCCAATTCCACTCCTTCAATCATGTATGAACTGTTGTAACAAGACTCATACTTCGGCCTATATTACCGTCTCGTGCTTTAGTAGATCGATAGCGAGACGATAAGCTATAAATTTCACAGCCGCAAAGTCCGAAAACATGTTTCCTGGCATAGCTATTCCCAGGCTGACGGTACGTTTCTTCACTCCCGTGACTCGGTGGGATAGATTACTTATGACACACTTAAACACAGACAAGCCGTCTCAAACATTCTCTTGTGGCAGGTCACAGTTTCCTGGCTGGTCAAGCGCTGTACCATTACCGTCCTCAGTCCCTTCGCCCATACGCATCCCATTCGTCTTCAAGTCCAAAAGTTGACAAAGACAACTCGTCACAATCATCAACTTCTGTATCGTCATCATCGTTGTCGTCATCATCATCATCATCATCATCATCACCTACCTCGAAATTCTCAAACGCCAATCATGAAGACCCATCAATGCCACCAGGGTGGGAAGACGAGGCAGACCTAAACATAACCCGCTTCTCGCAATTACCACATCGCTTTTTCGGCACGAACCAGCATATAAAAGTAAACGAAGACTTCAAAGAAGCCTTGCGACAAGTTCTCTGGCAATTCCGCGCTCCAATCCGTTATGCATTCGCTTACGGCAGTGGGGTCTTTTCACAAGGATCTGGCGCTGCATCCTCTCTATCTCCACACCCACATCCTCCTGAGGCGGTGACTAAATGGCAAGAGAGCGGCGGTAAGACCATCGACTTTATCTTCGGTGTCAGCTACACTCAACACTGGCACAGCTTGAACATGCAACAACACCCGAGCCACTACTCGGCCTTGCGACACACGGGCTCATGGGCTGTTTCTAAAGTCCAGGATTCTTTTGGAGCTGGCGCTTACTTCCATCCTTACATCACTGTCAACGGTATCATGATCAAGTACGGCGTCGTCAACATAGACACTATTTGTCGCGATCTCAGCACTTGGGACACGTTATACCTGGCAGGTCGTCTCCAGAAGCCCGTCAAGATTCTCCGCGATGACCCTCGTGTGCGTCTCGCCAACCAAATCAATCTCATGTCCGCCGTTCGTACAGCACTCCTAATGCTTCCGGAGAAATTCTCCGAGAAACAGCTCTACGAAACCATAGCAGGCATCTCTTACATGGGCGATCCACGAATGAATCCCATGCTTGGTGGTGAGAATCCTAAGAAGGTTTCGAATATCGTCTCTGCCCAATTGAACAATTTTCGTCAATTGTATGTTCCGCTCATTGACAGCCTTCCCAACGTCGACTTCAACGACTCGGGCGTGCCTAAGGAGTTGGGCTGGGAAAAGGAAGAAGTCATCGCCAGATCGGGTGCTCGCACTCATCCAGATGAGGTCATTGGTGGTCCTAACGGGTTCAAGCTCCAGCAGGATATGGAGCCTAAGCGGAGAGGAAATATGGTCCGCCGCCTGCCCAAGGTATTTCGCCAGAAGCTTTACTACGAGTACCAGAAGAAATTTGGCATCCAGAGCTCCGCATTCGACAAGATCATGGAGGATGCCAAGGACGAAGATGCCATGAGTTATCGTCGTCGTGAAGGTGGTGAATTTGAACAAAGAATTGGTGTCGAGCAAGATCTGACGGAGGCTGTTGGTAGGTGTATCAGGAACACCGTATCCTGGCCTACGACTAGCCAGAGCATCAAAAGTGTCTTCACAGCAGGTATCGGTCGAAGTTTGAGATACGTTTCTGAGAAGAGGGGTAAGAACAAACAAGGCAGAGCCGATATCAAGACCGAGCCTGCCAAGGAAAAGAAAGAGTGAAATGGGAATGTGCAATGATATCACCTTGGCATAGCGACTGTGGCGTTCATTCGTTTTGTTGTTTTGCATGACTGTAGAATTCGTCAAGAAGAGGGTGGAAGCACGTAGGAAATTTGATTGGATCCAGCGTTCTGCCTTTTTTTTTATTTCCAGATAGAGGTTGATGCCGAGCCTGCGCTTGTGCTCGCCATGAAAACATAGGTACTTGGTATGTATATATATATGCTCTTCTGTTCCAACTTTCTAAAGTACGTGGGCGTGCAGCTCAGCTGTGTAGATTCCTCTACCATTCTACCATCTCTATCACACTTCGACTATTTCTTAAGTTCCTCAATCGGCCAGTACTGACAGGTTTGCAAAATAGGAGTAGTACTGGCAGGTTTACAAGATAGGAGTAGTCGTCCGCATCGCGCGAGACCAGATTCACGGTTCATATCACCTTCTTGCAATGGGAGTACCTACTTTGAGACCAAGGGACACTCCACTCCACAAGTGTAATGTAGCCGATACCTAGAAGAATTTTTATCCAGCCAATATCCTCTCTATATCGTCTTCCACTGGCAATGTGAATATGTGTCTGTACGTAGAGGCTTGATTTGGCCAGAACTATAACTTCAAACATCGACTCGATCGACAGGGGCCGTTAGCTGCCTCTCTTAATAGCTACCATAATCTTACGAATAACATTATGAAAGACCTGCTCGATATTACTATTACGTCATTACAGTAGAGCCTTGAAAATTGATAAAGAGTGTACAAGTGTAGTCTTCGAGGACGATAAGGTAAGGTAGACATACAGTAGAAGAAACAAGCTGTAGTGCAAAGTGATCTCCACTAAAACACGCTAAAAAAAACTGCTTCTCGATACGTTTCACTTTACTATCTATGCTGGCCCTTGTTAGATATAAACTCTATGAAAGAACAATATAGTATTATAGCTTAGCGCTTTCTCTATCAAACTATGTAGATAGATATATTATTTAGTACTAGGTTCATGAAAACCGGATGGGTCCTTGGGGTATGCTTGGGAAGCATTACCTTAAGCTAGAGTTGTTATTTCCGAAACGCCTATATAGTCGATCAACCAAATGTCGCGAGCAGTAGACCAGCTGTAACACGCGACGCGTAGTGATTCTGTTGATCAATTACCCATCACCATCGAACACAATCTTTACAATACCCTTCTCGAGCTACCAAACAATATTATCTTAGGAAACAGACGTGCCATGGATTCTGGAAAACCTCGACCTTCTCGTGTTGCAGTAACGTACAACGCTGGGCAGCCGAAAGATGTCTTACGCGTTGCCGCCTATCATCGCAAGGATTTTGACCTCGCTGTGGTCTGGATCAAACCACGTGAACACCTCCCTGTCTGTCGTTCTCTCTCAAGATCCTTCGATGAGCCTCCGAGTGCGAGTTTGGGAACATTAGAATGCTTTCCTACAGAGCTCTCACTCAAAGTGTTTCTTCTCCTGGACATACGCACACTCTTTCGATTCAGGCAAGTGAATCGGAGCGCGCGGAGACTTGTTGGAGCTTTTTACAATACCATGCCATCGTAGAGCATGCATTGGGCGTTCTTTGCGCGGTCCTTAGAACCGACCTTGGTAATCATGTCACTGTAGAGAATTTTTACAAGAACCTCTGCACGAAAGAATGTCTGCGCTGTGGAGGCTTTGGAGGGTTCGTTTTTCTACCTTCTTTCACTAGGTGCTGCTTCGATTGTCTTCAGAAGGCTTCTGATTTCCGGATGATGTCTTTTTCAGCAGCAAAGAAACGTCTTGGGAAATCTCTACAACAATACCAGTCTTCTATACCTATACTTCACACGCTCCCTGGTATATACTCCGTGGAAGAAAGTTCACGTAAAAGACGCATACGTCCTGTGCCTGAAGAACAAGTCACTCGCAAGCTTCTACAAATACAAGGACTATCAGCTGAAGACAGTCCTACACACCCTATTGTCAAAGAAGTTATACCCAACACGTCACGCTTTATGGCAGCCACTGCTATGCCTTGGCTTGATGTTGGACGATGCAGTGTCCAGTACGGTGTTTCTTGCAAAGGATGTCAGGTCGCTATTGAGAAAAACGTCTCAATAGACTTTGAAGCTCGGGATTGGGTGTTCTCAAAGGACGGTTTTTTGGAACACTATCAATCATGTACAGAAGCACGGGAGCTCTGGAAAGCAAGTTGTGGGGGTACGATTCCATTCGATGAACCTGAATTGACGAAGCGAGGTGGATGCATGAATGACAGAAACGACGACAATCCATGAGAGCGACCCCAACTAACATGTAGATTACCGCCGGACTTTCTTTCAGCCGAAAGCTGTTAGTTTCTGATATGACTTGATAAGAGACTGGATTTAAGAACAAATCTTGAATTATCTCCGCTCGGGATACTGAAAACATCGTCATCGGGATCTCGATGCTGACTGAGTGACTTGTCCTTCAACATATAAGATCGCGAGTCCTACTTCACAGAAGGAAACAACCATACATAAACACATCCTCCCGTCTTGTGATTAGACTTTTCCCTTTACCCCAATACATAATCATGGCTCCTATTCGTGTCGGTCTCGTCGGTCTGAGTACCACTTCCGACAGCACAAATTGGGCGGTCGTTGCACATCTGCCCTATCTACAATCCTCACCCAAATACGAGATTGTAGCGCTGTGCAACAGCTCCGTGGACAAGGCCAAAGCGTCGATTGAGAAATACAATTTACCGCCCACAACAAAAGCATATGGGTCTCCCGAGGAACTGGCTAAAGACGCTGACATTGATCTTGCGGTGTGCGTGGTAGCAGTAGAGCGCCATTACGAAATTCTGAAGCCTATCCTTGAAGCCGGTAAAGATATATACACGGAATTGCCACTTGCTCAGACCATGGACCAAGTGCGAGAACTCGAAGCACTGGCACGGGAGAAGGGGGTTCGTACCATGTTTGGCATGCAAGGACAAGCCAACCCTGTCGCAAATGCTGCCAAGCGTATCATTGATCAAGGCAAGATTGGCAAAGTTCTCACCACAAATGTCACTGCTTATGGAGGCCACCATGGCGGTGGTCCTACGCCTAAGCCGCTTGCTACCATACACACCCGAGACAGTGCCAACTTTATGACTGTGTGGTTCTTACATTGTAAGTTCCTCGAACTGAATCAGGTCGGGGAAGAAACGTCTGTATTAACACTATGCAGCTTTCAACTTCATCCTACACACGCTAGGTGAATTGGAGTCGTTTGACTCAATGCTGGCCATCACTCGCCCCAAGGTCACACTCATTGACCCCAAGAACTCGGACAAAGGCGTCATTGACACCATGACTGCAACGAGTCCAGACCAAGCCTTTATACAAGGGCGTTTCCAATCCGGTGCGCTACTATCTTTCCACCTCGAAGGAGGAGATCCGTTTCCGGGTCAGCCTGGCTTGACGTGGCACATTGTCGGCGAAAAGGGCGAGTTATTAATCACCAACCCCATCGCCGTAATGGATATTATGCACGGTGGAGCCAAGATCATGTTGAAAGAAGCGGGCTCCAAAGAAGCCAGCGAGGTTGAGATTCCTGCGGATGCTGAAGTGGATAAGCTACAGCATCCATCGCAGAATGTGGGACGCTTGTACGAGGCGTTCGCGGACAAGAAGACAGAGTCTTATGCCGATTGGAGCTTGGCATTGCGCAGACATGAACTCATCGAGGAGATTTACCAGAGATGGGATGGGAAGAATGCCCGCGATCCGTTTGGGGTCAAGGCTGAATACTTGAGTCGTGTCTGATCGGTTCTATCCTTGAAAGACGTATCTATCATACATGTGCATTGGGTAGCCCCCGTACCACGTATGCCACGTTTTGACAATGATTAGGGAACATTTAGATGAAATACTTAGATGATAGAGCTAAGGAGAAAAAGAATTATATGATCGTTATGGTATCATCTTGCACGCAAATAGACTAAATTTTAGAACTGCAGGACTCCTCACGGATAGCATCAAGTCCAAGCAAAGGATAAAAGTTGAGAAGCAAAACCCAGTAAATTTGAGACCAGATAATCGGAAAGCAAGACACGCTGTAGATACTTGAACGTGAAAATGTGCCTGTAATCTACAAGTTGTGCTAGAATCACATTGGATCACTTCCGTCACATTCGCCGAAGCCCTGTTCATCAACCATTCTAGTCTCTCCCCTTCTATTTGTATGCAACGGACTAATAGATGGTGAGCCTTGAGCCACACCAGATCATCCATAGCAAGATCAAAGTATACTCGCTTGTATAGACTTCGTGAGGTCATTAATACACTACAACGCAGTAGGGCATTTCGTTTACTCGCACATCGATATCAAAGAGGCAACCCTGTCCATGTCCTTACCGTGACTATCTGTCACTTCTACTTTGTGGACCAAGTTTCCGATACGATTACTCGTGTTTCTCATTGAGTTGGCCAACAACTGTTGCTTTTCCCTTTTCGCATAAACCACAGAGTCAAACCTCGCAGATATAATGTCATGATCTGTTATTTCCTCTTCTTCTATCGTCCGGAAACAAGTAGTGCAGGACGCACCGATACACGAGACAATCTCAATGGAGAACAATCAATCTCCATCTACCAATCTTATGTCCAAGACTCATGAGCCATCCATCTCCCAAAACCACAAGGCACCAGCCATGTACTACTGACAAAAGCTGTACAGAAAGGGGGTATAAAACCGCACAAAAAACGCCGCCGCCAGTCATATCTCATGCCTCGATCGAGTTCTCCAACCGTGCAAACCATGCAGCACAACACGCCTCATGCATCGCTATAAAGTCTGACACCTCTATATTTCCTCCATAGCCGCGCTCTTCTCCACGCCCATAACTTTTTCCAACCTTCAGCCAGAAGCACAAGTGCAGTGACGTTTGCAGCAAACAGCATGAGGAGTTTTACTGGGGTTAATCCACTATCGATGGTGATTGTGGGGATGACAGACGCCAATCCAGCAGTCCAGCCTAGATCGACTCCACGACTCACGCCCAACACCCTGTCGTTGTCGTCGAGAGCCAGTACACGGAGGTAGCGGTGTGCGTAATCCGTGTCAAATTCAATTTCCGTCTCGAAACCATTCTTCTCTACTCTGTCGATTTCGGTCCATAGACTTGTATCTCCTGGCGTGTATTGCTCGGCATGTTGTAGTACCCAAGTCTTCACTTCGGTGGCACCGTTCCATGATACAATCACTGATTCATCACCTAGCACTGCAGTAGGAGGATCGATTGGCTGTCCTACCCATGGAAATTTGAAGACTCGGTAGGATTGTACATCACCGCGTTCCCAGCTGTAGTTGGTGGCAAAGTGAGTATCGCAAATCACAGACCCGTCTGCAGCGTATTCAGTCCAGAGAGCATTGAATCCGTAACCAATGAGCACTTTGGGATCCGTATTTTCAGTGGTGGGGAGAGCTTGGAAGGAACCTTGCGAGGAAGAGATTACGTTTTGAGGGTGGTCATAGGATTGTACCAGACGGACAGTGTAGGCAGAGGATGCAGTCGAGTCAGCAGCAGACTCCGTGCCGAGGTCACGAGTTTCTTCTTCACGCCTGATCAAATCGCCTGTGTGATTAGGAGAAGTTAAATCGTCGTTGTTGGAAACGGCTGGATATGTAATCTCGAGAAGAAGGCCGTGGGAAATGGTGTCTGTGTAGCGTCCGTCCTCGGCGCTGTTGTCGAACAGGGTCACCAGCTGGCTTGTCGTACCATCTCTCGTCTTCTCGCCATCCCATAGGCCTCTTTTATGGATTTCATCATGCATCAGAACCGGGAAAGTGCTGAGGGGAAGCATCCGCGCATCGTGCTGGTTGGCAAACTTCGTGGCAAGACCATCGCTAACATCTGAAAAGGCGTTCCGCTTGCCACCAAGAATCCAAATGATCTCGCCGGATTTTCCATTGATGTAGGTGATTGTATGGGTGTAGCGCGCCGAAATTAGGTAATTTCCCAACTCATCCTTTTGAATACTGTTGATATGGTACCAATCCCAGGGAGATTCTTCTGTACCATCACCACCAAGATCTCGATAAGTTTCACTGACTGCGTGGTGTTCAGTGGCCCGCCATTGGAACAGTAACTCGTTGGTTTCAATGTCGATCTCTTGGAAGAGACAATCCCAGATATAATCTCGATTTTCTTCCTCATTGAACTCTGTGAGGTTGTGTCGATAAACTTGGTAGATTGTGATCAGAGCCGTTTTTTCTGGAGTAATGACCATTTCGTGCAAATCTGCTTCCATGTCGTCTCCAATGGCAGAGATCTTGGCGACCTGTTGATACGATGAGTTGAGCTGTATGGGATTAGTCATGCAGGTAAGAGTATGTTGCCCTAATTAGCGTACCATGTACCAATCTCCCTGTCCATGACCTCGAACTCGATCATCGCCAATCCAATAAGTCAAGTATTGTTGTCCGTCGAGTTCATGCACCACCAAATCGTAAGCCTGACCATCCGTACTTTTCGTCCATATTAGATCCCCAACGTTATCCACAATCATAGGACCAGGCGCGGCAACGGAGTATCCTCTTGGCGTAAAGAATGTGTACAAATCATCATAACACTGCGGCGAATCCACTACTTTCCTGAGTGCCGGAGAGGTCAAATCTGTAGTCTGATATGATCTGTACGGATAATATCCATAATCTAACTCGTAGGTTTCGCCATCCTGAGGGTCGTAGTCCAAGCCTACATCAAGCGCGCGGACGGTGCATATTATGTGGAAAAGGCTGAGTAGGAGAAGGCGTACGGCACTGTTCATGCCGCAAAATGTCCTTTAAGTGGTTGTTATCCAAGGGTCGAGGTAAAGAGACGAGGTCAGATAGTGAAGATGGAGCAATCCAATCGCGAAAGGGTATTGTAAAGATTGTGTTCGATGGTGATGGGTAATTGATCAACAGAATCACTACGCGTCGCGTGTTACAGCTGGTCTACTGCTCGCGACATTTGGTTGATCGACTATATAGGCGTTTCGGAAATAACAACTCTAGCTTAAGGTAATGCTTCCCAAGCATACCCCAAGGACCCATCCGGTTTTCATGAACCTAGTACTAAATAATATATCTATCTACATAGTTTGATAGAGAAAGCGCTAAGCTATAATACTATATTGTTCTTTCATAGAGTTTATATCTAACAAGGGCCAGCATAGATAGTAAAGTGAAACGTATCGAGAAGCAGTTTTTTTTAGCGTGTTTTAGTGGAGATCACTTTGCACTACAGCTTGTTTCTTCTACTGTATGTCTACCTTACCTTATCGTCCTCGAAGACTACACTTGTACACTCTTTATCAATTTTCAAGGCTCTACTGTAATGACGTAATAGTAATATCGAGCAGGTCTTTCATAATGTTATTCGTAAGATTATGGTAGCTATTAAGAGAGGCAGCTAACGGCCCCTGTCGATCGAGTCGATGTTTGAAGTTATAGTTCTGGCCAAATCAAGCCTCTACGTACAGACACATATTCACATTGCCAGTGGAAGACGATATAGAGAGGATATTGGCTGGATAAAAATTCTTCTAGGTATCGGCTACATTACACTTGTGGAGTGGAGTGTCCCTTGGTCTCAAAGTAGGTACTCCCATTGCAAGAAGGTGATATGAACCGTGAATCTGGTCTCGCGCGATGCGGACGACTACTCCTATCTTGTAAACCTGCCAGTACTACTCCTATTTTGCAAACCTGTCAGTACTGGCCGATTGAGGAACTTAAGAAATAGTCGAAGTGTGATAGAGATGGTAGAATGGTAGAGGAATCTACACAGCTGAGCTGCACGCCCACGTACTTTAGAAAGTTGGAACAGAAGAGCATATATATATACATACCAAGTACCTATGTTTTCATGGCGAGCACAAGCGCAGGCTCGGCATCAACCTCTATCTGGAAATAAAAAAAAAGGCAGAACGCTGGATCCAATCAAATTTCCTACGTGCTTCCACCCTCTTCTTGACGAATTCTACAGTCATGCAAAACAACAAAACGAATGAACGCCACAGTCGCTATGCCAAGGTGATATCATTGCACATTCCCATTTCACTCTTTCTTTTCCTTGGCAGGCTCGGTCTTGATATCGGCTCTGCCTTGTTTGTTCTTACCCCTCTTCTCAGAAACGTATCTCAAACTTCGACCGATACCTGCTGTGAAGACACTTTTGATGCTCTGGCTAGTCGTAGGCCAGGATACGGTGTTCCTGATACACCTACCAACAGCCTCCGTCAGATCTTGCTCGACACCAATTCTTTGTTCAAATTCACCACCTTCACGACGACGATAACTCATGGCATCTTCGTCCTTGGCATCCTCCATGATCTTGTCGAATGCGGAGCTCTGGATGCCAAATTTCTTCTGGTACTCGTAGTAAAGCTTCTGGCGAAATACCTTGGGCAGGCGGCGGACCATATTTCCTCTCCGCTTAGGCTCCATATCCTGCTGGAGCTTGAACCCGTTAGGACCACCAATGACCTCATCTGGATGAGTGCGAGCACCCGATCTGGCGATGACTTCTTCCTTTTCCCAGCCCAACTCCTTAGGCACGCCCGAGTCGTTGAAGTCGACGTTGGGAAGGCTGTCAATGAGCGGAACATACAATTGACGAAAATTGTTCAATTGGGCAGAGACGATATTCGAAACCTTCTTAGGATTCTCACCACCAAGCATGGGATTCATTCGTGGATCGCCCATGTAAGAGATGCCTGCTATGGTTTCGTAGAGCTGTTTCTCGGAGAATTTCTCCGGAAGCATTAGGAGTGCTGTACGAACGGCGGACATGAGATTGATTTGGTTGGCGAGACGCACACGAGGGTCATCGCGGAGAATCTTGACGGGCTTCTGGAGACGACCTGCCAGGTATAACGTGTCCCAAGTGCTGAGATCGCGACAAATAGTGTCTATGTTGACGACGCCGTACTTGATCATGATACCGTTGACAGTGATGTAAGGATGGAAGTAAGCGCCAGCTCCAAAAGAATCCTGGACTTTAGAAACAGCCCATGAGCCCGTGTGTCGCAAGGCCGAGTAGTGGCTCGGGTGTTGTTGCATGTTCAAGCTGTGCCAGTGTTGAGTGTAGCTGACACCGAAGATAAAGTCGATGGTCTTACCGCCGCTCTCTTGCCATTTAGTCACCGCCTCAGGAGGATGTGGGTGTGGAGATAGAGAGGATGCAGCGCCAGATCCTTGTGAAAAGACCCCACTGCCGTAAGCGAATGCATAACGGATTGGAGCGCGGAATTGCCAGAGAACTTGTCGCAAGGCTTCTTTGAAGTCTTCGTTTACTTTTATATGCTGGTTCGTGCCGAAAAAGCGATGTGGTAATTGCGAGAAGCGGGTTATGTTTAGGTCTGCCTCGTCTTCCCACCCTGGTGGCATTGATGGGTCTTCATGATTGGCGTTTGAGAATTTCGAGGTAGGTGATGATGATGATGATGATGATGATGACGACAACGATGATGACGATACAGAAGTTGATGATTGTGACGAGTTGTCTTTGTCAACTTTTGGACTTGAAGACGAATGGGATGCGTATGGGCGAAGGGACTGAGGACGGTAATGGTACAGCGCTTGACCAGCCAGGAAACTGTGACCTGCCACAAGAGAATGTTTGAGACGGCTTGTCTGTGTTTAAGTGTGTCATAAGTAATCTATCCCACCGAGTCACGGGAGTGAAGAAACGTACCGTCAGCCTGGGAATAGCTATGCCAGGAAACATGTTTTCGGACTTTGCGGCTGTGAAATTTATAGCTTATCGTCTCGCTATCGATCTACTAAAGCACGAGACGGTAATATAGGCCGAAGTATGAGTCTTGTTACAACAGTTCATACATGATTGAAGGAGTGGAATTGGATACGGCAAGACGAAAAGAGAAGAGTTGGCAACAAGTAGAATAGAACGAGGAAAAAGCTGTCGTTCCTGTTGATCATCTCAGAAGCAGCAGCTGCTGCGTCAGAATCCGCGCACCTGCCCACCTGCACCTTCCTTGGCAACTGCGGGGCGTGGAAGAAGCTTATTATTAAAGAGTACTGTAATCCACCACGTCCTGGATTTACTTTCTGCCGATACCGACATCACCTTGTTCCATTGTTGTTGCAAGACCACAACGCTTATACCAGCATCTTTGGAAGTCGTGCATAGACTTTCTCCCAATTTTCAACCCTTCAAGTTCTTGCGGCTGATGTCATTTTCGAACACATTTTGAAGAACTACCGCTCAATTGATTCAATATGAAGGCTCTAACAGGCTATGTACCTACCTCTGAAGCGGAACCTGAACGAGTTTGGGCATGCTCTGTTCCAGGCTTACTTGTACACTGTATCAGCTCAATAGTTGTCATACAGAATGTGTCAGCATCTCACAGACTAGCCATGTAAGTGCACAAGGACAAGGTGCTTGGTCGATCGGATCAAGTCGCTTCCGGGCTATCAACATCCGAATTTAAGCCGACTAATCAGTTCATCTGATCTGAGAATGGTTACCAGCGAGCTCTAATCCGTGCTTGACCTCTTTGCCTGGGAATAGTTTTTGATCGGATCCTCTGGACGGTAGTGTTAAGTGGTGATCATAGATTAGTAGACAAGATTTTGACAGCATGACCAATTCCGAGCAAGATCACACGCAAACTCCACCTGAAAATCTCGATGCCAACAGAAAGACACAACACAGGGCATCCGATAACGATCATCATGGCGGTCAACCCAACTACTTTGGACCACTATGCCGAAAATCTCGAGAAACAAGGGCAGACTTACCACTCCCATTACTGACACAGCCATATTCGCCAGAAGAGGAACCACTGCTTGAAAGAAGATCACCAAGACCCTCAGAAGAGAGCGCTCAGATCAAAAACTTCAATCTGCAGACGGGAGGGACGAGTGATCTTTGCAGCCCGCTCTGTAACAAAATTGGCCCATCATTATCGACCGGCTCTACACTCCTCACTTGCGTTTGTCTATTGGGTCTGAGTCTAATCTTGGTGTTGGCAGCTCCTCTGCTAAGCACTTATCTATCTCGTGATCTAGCAGAGAGTCAACTTTGTGTCAACTCCATCTTCTTCGCTACGAATGCTCTCTCCTTCTCGGATGCAGAGGGTTCTTTCTGGAACGCAACATGCAGATCTCCTTTACACGTCACTAGCATGTATGTTGCTGCTATGACTTACTGCTCTACGTCCGAGATTGTTCCTGGATTTCAAGCCGTCAAGCACGAATGTCTCAAGCAAGGCAAGGTCAGCTTGTTAAATGTCACTTCCATTGCTGAAAGTTTGACTGATGAGGTTCTTCATGGCACAAGAGTACTTGAAGAGGGCGAAATCCAAAGCGGAGCGAAGCTCCATGAGGTGGTGCTGATCAATAGACAGTGGTTTGTAAGGGTAGAGAGAACGATCAAAACTTGGTTCTGGGAAACGAGTAGACATCGCGCGTATGGATACCTCATTTATGCGTTTTGGGGTGTCGTTATTGTAGCTGGTATCGCAGCGAACTTGTGGTGTCACCAGTCAGACAAGACAGCGCTGCAAAGCAGGTTTGGTGACGTTGGGGCATGTCGACCTACCCAAAGGGAGAAAAGAAGGCTGGCGCGTATCGTGGTACGGCTGGAGCAATGGTTCAGATCATACATCACTATTCCAGCCGCGTTTGGACAATATCATCTGCGCTTGTTCTGGTGGTGCACCATCCCTTCACGCTTCGATTCTATCATTGTGTTCTCCTTCTGGAGTTTGGCTATCGCCCTCAGCTGTATCAGCTACAGGCCTTTTCCAGAAAACTATTTGTGAGCGCCTTCGAAGACTTGTTCAATAGTATTTGAGACTGACCGTCCTATAGCTGGTCTGACACAGATTACCAGCTAGTCAGATATGTTGCTGACAGGACCGGTGTTATGTCTTATGCCACCTTTCCACTGATCTGGATTTTTGCCATTCGCAATAATGGCTTCTTCTGGGCCACGGGGTGGCCTTGTCGCAGGTTTAATATCTATCATCGTCATATAGCGAGAGTTGGCACCTCGCTTGCTCTGGTTCATTCCGTCAGTTATGCATACCTCTATGTGCAATTCCATGGAGGTTGGCAGGGTCTGTACGGCGAACTCCATGATCGGTGGCTTCTACTTGGTGCTGTGGTAAGTCTTGTCATCATACTCTTCACGCTTGAGCCCGCTGACCTAGCAGGCTACGGTGACGATGTTCCTTCTTGTTATCCTCTCACACTCTTGGCTCAGAGTGAAGCTTTACGAGAGTACCAGAAGAAATTTGGCATCCAGAGCTCCGCATTCGACAAGATCATGGAGGATGCCAAGGACGAAGATGCCATGAGTTATCGTCGTCGTGAAGG
>Ga0115856_100372_pt1 | contig 16620 bp, 15 predicted proteins | sample InSIn4gowninarea_FD_83870 | JGI IMG/M metagenome (GOLD analysis project Ga0115856, IMG submission 83870)
CGGAAACACAGTAAACTAAATAAAACACCAGTAATTCACAGCGGTAAATAAATTAACTTATTTGTTTCATAAAAAAGAGAAGCCTTTATTAAGGCTTCTCTTTTTTATTTGTATTCGTAAAAAAATAGAGCCCGGCTCTTTCCGAACCGGGCTTTAACGATTAAAAGTAAGTTTTGAAAGAATAATTATGCAGCGGCGTTTTGTTCTTCTTCGCGATCTTCAATTACTTTTTTCAGTTTCGCGATAGCTTGCGTAGCCCGTTCTTCGTCCAATTTATTAATGTTTAATAACATCTTGGTTTTCTCCTGACGCGTAATTACCGGATTGTTCAGCAAACGAATAATTTCTTCTTTTTGCTTAGCCGAAGCATATTTAACCGATGAAGCAGCGGGTGCCGGAGCAGTCTCTTGCTTTTCTGCTTCTGCAGGAACCGCTTTCATAGCTTTTGTTTCCGCTACTGCTTGCGGCTGCTCTGCCTTGGGAGTTTCCTGGTTATTACCGGTATATTCCATTTCTTCGGCCGGAGTTGGTTCGTAACCGGCAGCCCGAATAATCCAGGCTAAAATATTACGGTAAGCTTTACCAATTGCCCGGGTCTGCGCCATAGAAGCAATGGCAAATTCCTGGTAATATTTTTTACCTTGTTCTTTATTAGAGCAAATTGCAAAACCGGCCCCCACAATTTGTTCCGTACGTAAATTAAGCAAGTTAACTTTCGCCTGATACTTTAGTTCGGTATCGGTGCTCACGTTAATTACATGCTCTACTACCGGCAGAATACCCAATCGGGAACCCGCGTATTGCCATCCTTCTACGTTCACGTATTCCTTGCCTTGAATATTTTGATACAATTTATTCTCTTTAATAAACTTCGCAAGGTCGATGGCCAGGTGCATGGTTTCGTCAGATTTCGCGATATCGTAACTCTCAATTCGCGCCTTCTTAACTAACTTGTCTTCTTTAATTTCCTGATTCATTTCTTTGTTTTTATGTTCAAATTAAAAACATATCTCGTTAGTATTTGGTGCCATTTTGCTAATAAAAAAAGCAAATTATTTTAGCTGATTATCAATTAGTTACAAAAAACATTTTAGCAATTTTTCAGCTTATTTTTATCCCAAAAAATGAAGCTAAAAAGCATCACCTTTATACTCTAAAAGTATTATTTACCCGTAAGCAGGGAAGCTTTTCTACTATCTTAAAATAATAAGGTTTCAAGTTTGTATTTACTTGATAATATGCATTTTACTATTGCAAAAATGTAGTTTCTCCCCTTTTGGCATACCCTTAAAACCAATTTTAAGGTTTTTTAGTCCATGTCTTTAATTTTACGCTTCAACTTTATTTAAAATACTTTTTTAGAGAAAGCGGAAGGTTTTAGTAAGTGAATAAAAAAAGAAGTGGTCTTTGAGGTTGGATGCCACTTAAATAAAGAGAAAACGGGAAAGAAGCAGTAACTTTTTGGAGCTTTAGTTTAAGAAAAATTAAAAATGCCGGATTAATTTATTACTAAATTTTTTAGCAATAAATTAATCCGGCAAGAACATAATATCCATTTGTTTATTATAGAATAATCGGCCTGATTTAGAATTGAAATCTGTTTAGTAATTTAAAATTTACTAATTACCGGTAAGTATTTCGAGGAAGGATCATAATTGGTAGTGAGGATACCACCATGGGCGACTTTTTTGCTTTTATTCGTAAAACTAAACTGCTTCTTAATTTAAAAGATAACCATCTTTCATAACCAATTTCCGATCAGCCATTTCGGCTAAGTGCTCGTTGTGCGTTACGATAACAAATGTTTGGTGCAAATCGCGACGCAAGCGGAAGAAAATTTCGTGGAGTTCTCTGGCATTTTCCGAATCTAAATTACCGCTGGGTTCATCGGCAAAAATAATTTCCGGAGCATTTATTAACGCTCGGGCAACGGCAGTACGCTGCTGTTCCCCTCCCGACATTTCGGAGGGTTTATGTTCAAACCGGTGACCGAGGTTCAACATTTTTAGTAATTCTTTGGCGCGGGCAGTTACTTCTTCTTCGGGGCGGCCGGCTAAAAAACCGGGCAAACACACATTCTCCACAGCAGTAAATTCCGGCAATAAATTATGAAACTGGAAAATAAAACCAATGTGCTGGTTACGAAACCGTGCTAACTCTACGCTTTTATATTTATTTACCGCATTTCCGTTAAAGAATACTTCTCCCTGGTCGGCATTATCCAATGTTCCTAAAATATGCAGTAGAGTGCTTTTACCAGCTCCCGATGAACCAACAATCGAAACAATCTCTCCTTTGGCAATCTGGAGCGTAATACCTTTCAGAACGGGCAAAGCTCCGTATGATTTATAAATATTTGTAGCGTGCAGCAAGCAGGTTAAAATTTTAATGTCTCCGAAGAGTAGTTATCGGTAAATCTAGATAAAAGTTACCATTATTTACAAATTGTAAGGCTAGGTTTTCAAATTAATATATAAGCACTAAATAATTTGTCGCACTTATTATATAATAAGCTTTCCGTTTCTTTCTTGAAAACTAGCAGATAAACTTAACTTTTAATAATTTACCTTGCCCGAGTAATTATACCTGAAATTAAATGGCTATTGGAAGATCGTTCCCCGTACTCCTTCTTATTTTTTTAAGCATGCTGGCTCTTCATGTCTGCTTCCGGATACAGCCAAATCTTACCTCTACTCCAGCATTTAAAAGTAAGTTTACTTTCCGGGGCGTAAATTGGGTAGCTGGCGATTCTGTAACTTTAAACCAGATAATGGCCTTAAAAGAGCAAAATACAGAATGGATGGCGCAAACGCCGTTTGGCTGGCAGCAAAAGTTTAACTCCCCGGAATTACACATTAATACGCACGTTAGTAAAATCTTTTGGGGAGAAAGCGATCAAGGTTTAATTCATACTACTCGGTTAGCGAAACAGGCTGGAATTAAAACTTTATTAAAGCCGCATATCTGGTTAAGGGATCGGGAAGCAGATAAGTGGATCGGCGACATAGAAATGACCAGCGAAGCCGACTGGCAAGCTTGGTTTAAAAATTATTCTGCTTTTATTTTATACTATGCCCGCATAGCCGAACAAAACCAGATGGAAGCTCTGTGTATTGGTACCGAGTTAATGAAACCCGCGATTACGCGCGAAAAAGATTGGCGCCGGTTAATTCATCAAATTCGGCAAGTTTACCATGGTCAGCTTACTTACGCGGCTAACTGGTATCTGGAATACGAAAAAATAAAATTCTGGGATGCTCTCGATTTTATCGGGGTACAAGGCTACTTTCCGCTCACCAAAAAAAATAATCCTACCTTATCTGAATTGCGGGCTGGTTGGAAACCTTATTTAACTGATTTAGAAAAAATTGCTAATAAATATCAAAAGCCGGTAGTTTTTACGGAAGTGGGTTATAAAAGCACCCCCGATGCCGCTATTGAACCCTGGAAATGGCCCGAACGAGGAAGAGCGCCCGAACAAAATGAGTCTTACCAAACCCAAGCCAATTGTTATGAAGCTCTATTTCAGACTCTTTGGCAAAAGCCTTGGTTTGGCGGTACTTTTATTTGGAAATGGTACCCGCAGGTACGCGATAATGGCCGCGACCACCGCGACTTTACGCCCCAGCACAAACCCGCCGAAAAGATTTTAGCTGCCTGGTACGGGAAGTAGTTCTTAGTCTATAGTCCACAGACCACGGTTCACAGTCAATAGTTAGTGAGTATTAGCTTTTTTAAATTTTAAAAATACGAATGCTAGTTCACCTTAATTTGCTGAAGTTGCGATAATATACTTCCAACTTAACCATCCTCAATAAACTTTAAACTATAACCTTTAGCTGTAGACCGTAGGCAATGGTTTATCGACTAAATTAAAAATTTGAAATAATAAGATTATCGTTTACTTTCGTGCCATACGAAATGCTCCTATCATGAACATACACGAATATCAGGGAAAAGAAATTTTAAAAAGTTATGGTGTACGGGTACAGGAAGGCATTATTGCCCGCAACCCCGACCAAGCCGTAGAAGCAGCTAAACGCCTGACGGCCGAAACTGGTACTGGTTGGCACGTTGTTAAAGCTCAGATTCATGCGGGCGGACGCGGCAAAGGCGGCGGTGTGAAACTGGCCAAAAACCTGGATCAGGTACGCGAGCTTTCTTCGCAAATATTAGGTATGACTCTGGTAACCCCGCAAACGGGCCCGGAAGGTAAAGTAGTACATAAAGTATTGATTGCTCAGGATGTTTACTATCCGGGCCCTACTGAGCCAAAAGAATTTTACATGAGTATCTTACTCGATCGGGCAAAAGGTCAGAATGTAATTATGGCCAGCACCGAAGGCGGGATGGATATTGAAGAAGTAGCTGAAACCCATCCGGAAAAAATTATTAAAGAATGGATTGATCCGGCGGTAGGTTTGCAGGCATTTCAGGCCCGTAAAATAGCGTTTGCTTTTGGTCTGGAAGGGGAAGCCTTTAAAGAAATGGTAAAGTTTATTACCGCTCTTTACAAAGCTTACTTAGATACCGATGCTTCGCAGTTTGAGATTAACCCGGTTTTAAAAACCTCGGATAATAAAATATTGGCCGTAGATGCCAAAGTAAACCTCGATGATAATGCTCTTTACCGCCATCGGGCTTTTGAAGACCTGCGCGACTATAACGAAGAAGACCCCTTGGAAGTAGAAGCTAGTGCCAGTAACTTAAATTACGTTAAATTAGATGGTAACGTGGGCTGTATGGTAAACGGAGCGGGTCTGGCTATGGCAACCATGGATATCATTAAGCTATCGGGTGGTGAACCGGCTAACTTCCTGGACGTAGGAGGCGGAGCCAATGCGCAAACCGTAGAAGCTGGTTTCCGGATTATTTTAAAAGACCCGAACGTAAAAGCCATTTTAATTAATATTTTTGGCGGTATTGTTCGTTGCGACCGCGTAGCTAACGGAGTAGTAGAAGCCTACAAAAATATTGGTGATATTCAGGTTCCGATTATTGTGCGGTTACAAGGTACTAATGCCGAAGAAGGAGCCCGCATTATAGATGAATCTGGCTTAAAAGTTTACTCTGCCGTTTTATTAAAAGATGCCGCTCAACGAGTAAAAGAAGTATTAGCTTAATTTTTAAAGTTAATTTACGTTTACTTTTAATTTCTGCCATATAAAACAAAAAGGCTACTTCTTCTGAGGTAGCCTTTTTGTTTTACTTTCATTTAAATATTCTAAACTACTTCGAGTTGTACGTCAATGTTACCTCGGGTACCTACCGAATACGGACACACCTCATGGGCTTTATTAACTATCTGAACTGCCAACTCATGATCTATTCCTTTTAAATCTACTACTAACTTTACACCTAACCCATACTTCTCATTATCTACTTGTAGTAAGCTTACGTGAGCAGTAACCGTCGATTCCCGGTCTAAGCGAATATTTTGCTTACCTGCTATCAACAAAACGGCGCTCTGAAAACAAGAAGCATAGCCCGCCGCAAATAATTGCTCTGGATTGCTACTCCCCTTTTTGCCCCCTAATCCTTCCGGTACATTTACGTCCAGATCAATAACTCCATCCGATGATTTTACGTGGCCACTGCGGCCTCCGGTAGCCGTTACTTCGGCAGTATACAAGGTTTTCATAGTTCTAGTTTTAATTAAAAAAATAATTTATAAGGGTTTATCTAATAAGTTTAAAGAGATTATTTAACAGATTTTCAAAAATTTTGTTAAGAAACTACGCCCTTATTTTCAAAGTTTATTTTTTTACTAAAAAATGTACCTGCTTTTCTAACGAGTTTTTTACTTAACAATAATTAGTAAATCCCGGAAAAACGACTGGGTAAAAGAACTATTTTACTTATATCTGGTATAAAGCAAAACGAACAAACAACCTTATTTAATTTTATCTAAACTTAAAACGATGAGTATAGAAGCCTTAAAATTAATTCCACAAGAGGAATCGTTTAACGAAACTTCCTTCGAGCAGGAAATTACCAGTCATCACCAACTTCAAGATAGCCCGGCTATAATAGAAACGATAAAAACTATACTAAAATTAATTAATCCGGTGCGCGTAAATGGGGCGGGCAATCACGAAATAACAACTTTATTCCGCGATACTGTATTTAAAAACCGTAATATGATTGGAGCTACCGGATTATATCAATTAGCTGAAGCTAACCTAAGTGATGAAAACGGAACCTTAACCGACAAAGGAGTTGAATTAGTAAAAGCAATTGCCGGTTCGTACAAAGGAGTTGAAGGCGAATTAGCTTATTAGTGACAAGATGATCATATAAGCCTTTTTAACAAGCATTAAGCTGTATCTTAATTAAGTTAATTTTTCTTTACGAATACAAATAAAAAAGAGAAGCCTTAATAAAGGCTTCTCTTTTTTATGAAACAAATAAGTTAATTTATTTACCGCTGTGAATTACTGGTGTTTTATTTAGTTTACTGTGTTTCCGGCTGTAAGAGAAATAAACCACTAAGCCAATTACTAACCAGCCAATTAGCCGGTACCAGGTATGTATATTTAAACTGGCCATCATGGCAAAACAAACCAACATACCCAGAATTGGCACCAAAGGCACCCACGGCGTCCGGAATGGCCGTGCCCGCTCTGGCTCATGTACCCGCATGTACCAAACCCCACCGCAAACAATAACAAAGGCCAGTAAAGTACCAATAGAAGTCATTTCTCCTAATTGAGCAATCGGTAAAGCACCGGCAGTTATCGCACAAACTACTCCAATCAAAATGGAGCTAACATAAGGTGTTTGAAATTTAGGATGCACTTTTCCAAACAATGGTGGAATAAGGCCATCGCGCGACATAGAATAGAAAATACGTGGCTGCCCCAACAACATCACCAGCATTACCGAACTTAAACCTGCAATTGCTCCAATTTTAATTAAATCGCGAAGAACCGTATAACCAGTAACTTCGATACCAATAGCAATAGGTTCTGCTACGTTTAATTGCCGGTAATCTACTAAACCTGTTAAAATACCCGACACTAAAATATACAGAATGGTACAAATTACTAATGATCCTAGAATACCAATGGGCATGTCGCGTTGCGGGTTTTTAGCTTCCTGAGCGGCCGTGCTTACGGCATCAAAACCAATATAAGCAAAGAAAATAACTCCCGCTGCCCGCATAATTCCACTCCAACCATAATGCCCAAACTCGCCGGTGTTGTCAGGTATAAAAGGGGTCCAGTTTTGAGCAGCTACTTCCGGATTACGAAGCAAATAGTAACCACCTGCCAAAATAAAAGCCAGTACCACGAATAACTTCATAAATACTATTAAATTATTAAAGCGAGCCGATTCTTGAATTCCAATAATCAGAATAATGGTTATTAGAATAATAGCGCTGGCGGCAACCAAGTTAAAGACTCCCGTAGCATGGGGCAAAGAAGCAATATCAATTCCTTGTGATGCATATTGATGCGTAAGCTGATCCGTAACTTGTAACCAGGCACTGGTTTTAGGATCCTGAATTAAAGAAATTCCCGGAGCATTCCACCATTCGGGCGCAATATCAATATTTAAATCCCGGAGAAAACTCACTACATAACCACTCCAACCAACAGCCACGGTAGCTGCGCCAAACATATATTCCAAAATTAAATCCCAGCCTATAATCCAGGCGATTAACTCTCCTAAAGTGGCATACCCATACGTATACGCTGACCCGGCAATCGGAATCATGGAGGCAAACTCGGCGTAACACAAACCCGCAAAGGCGCAGGCAATACCCGCTACAATAAAAGAAACAACTAAGCCCGGACCAGCAAATTGCGCTGCCGCACTACCGGTAAGTACAAAAATACCCGTTCCTATAATGGCTCCAATGCCCAGTAAAATTAAATTAGTAGCCGATAAAGTACGTTTAAGGGTATGCGAATGCCCATGGCCATCGCCGCCACCTTCCGACTCCTGAATTAATTTAGTGATTGATTTTTTTGCAAATAAATTAGATGCCATTCGTTTGTCTTAAATTTTGAAACCTTAAAGTTTTAGTAAAAATGTAATGACCCTGCCAGATATATTTAAAAACTAATTCATTAACTAAATAATATCTAAAGCATTAAAATTTAACAATAATATGCCCTTAAATTAAGGAAATTTTGCAATTTATTGAACAAGCAGCCTAAAACATTTTAATCTTACCCCCTTGAATACCGTAAACAATACGAACCAAATAAGATAAGTTGTATTAACTGTTTAAACGTTTAAAAATGCTGCAAATGGAGTTAAATACAAGTAAATTACCAGAAATAAGACTTAACAATTTTTACTAAGGTATATCTTTTTTATTTTATTTAAGTAAAAACCGGTAACACTAGTATATACACAGCTTGTAAATTCATCTTACATCAACAAATACTTACTATGGATCATTACCCGTTAAAACCAGAAAACATGCGAGCGCCAGCGCACTTGAGCCGCGCGGAAATTCAACAAAGTTTAGAAGAATTAGATAATAAAATTAAAATTTTACAAGGCCGTGCCCACGCCACCACCGCTGATTCAAATCATACGTATCACGAGCATATAGCTGGCTTGGAGAAAAAACGCGCTTTATTGGCGCAAAAATTAGAGGCCACCCAAGACGAAACTTCTAACACTTGGACGGACATTAAAAATGGTTTACAAAATCTGAAGGATGAAATCCGGAATATGCTTGATTAAGTAAAATGTAATTTCTTTAAACAATAAATGTATTTAAGTCTAAAGCAGCTTAAAAAATGGCTTATGATAGACTTTATACCTGATAGTATTTACTCATCTAAGAGGGAAGTAAACCCGGCAGGTTTTTGAAAACTGCCGGGTTTACTTCCCTCTTAGATGAGTATTGGACTCGTATACCTTGTTAATAATACCTATAAAACAGAAAAGCCGAACAGGTACATGCTCGGCTTTTCTGTTTTATAGACCAAAGTTTAATCTACATTATCGTGCAGAAACTTATTGTCGCCCAGAATATCGTTATCATCACTTAAATTAAAGCGGGAAATATTACGGTTAGAAGAATGAGGTACATTCTCCAGGGCAACGTTCCTGCGTAAGTAGGCCGGAACTTCTAATTTTTCCTTAATAGCTTCATTCGTAATTTCACTGCTCAACCGACGCAAACGTTCGCGGCGTTCGAGTGATTTTTGCTGCAAACTATTTAACTCCTCTTCGGCGGGCGTATTTGTAACTACATCGCCCGTTTCTTCCGGAGTAAAAACTTCGTGTTGCGATTCTAAATCAAAAACAATTTTAGCTGGCTCTGCTGGTACGCGCGTAGGCACCGGTGCTGGAACTGGCGTAGAAACCGGAACCGGGATTGGAGTCGGCGAAGCTTCCTGTACGGGTACCCTTACTGGAGCAGCCGGACGAGCAGGTGCCGCCTCTTCTTTAACAACTACGCTCCGATCCGTGTCGAAAATGTTGATTTGGGGGTCAGTTTCCGGAAAAGAATTGTTTTTTTTTACTTGATTGTGATTAATCGTTACGGCTTCACGGGCAAAACCAGTAGCAATTACCGTTACCCGAATGCTTTGACCTAATTCCGGATCAATACCGTGCCCGAAAATTACTTCCGCTTCTTCTCCGGCTTTTTCCTGGATATATTCTGTTATTTCGGTCAGTTCGTCCATTTCCAGTTCGGCCTGATCGCCAGACATGATAGAAAGCAATATCTTTTGCGCTCCGTGAATGTCGGTGTTATTCAATAATGGCGACGATAAAGCTTCTTCGGCAGCCCGCAATGCCCGATTTTCCCCTTCGGTAGTAGCAGATCCCATTACGGCCGCGCCTGAATCTTTCATTACCGTTTTTACATCTTCAAAGTCTACGTTTACTTCAGAAGTAACAGTAATAATTTCGGCAATACTTTTGGCGGCAGTGGTTAAAACATTATCAGCCTTTGCAAAAGCCTGACGAATGGGCAAATTGCCAAAAATTTCCCGAAGCTTGTCATTCAAAATTACTAAAACAGTATCGCAATTTTCACTCAGGTCTTTAATTCCTCTTTCGGCAGCGTCACGTTTCTTCTTACCTTCGAATATAAAAGGAGCGGTAACTATACCAACCGTTAGTATATCGAGTTCTTTGGCAATTTTAGCAATTACAGGAGCCGCACCAGTACCGGTACCACCACCCATACCAGCCGTAATAAATACCATTTTAGTATCATTACCCAACAGTTCCCGGATCTGCTCACGGCTTTCTATGGCTGCTTGCTTGCCGCGCTCCGGATTAGCTCCGGCTCCTAAACCTTCGGTTAAATCAACACCTATTTGCAGTTTATTGGGTACATTGCTGCTTTTCAGAGCCTGTGCGTCGGTATTACATACCACAAATTCTACATCTTTAATGCCTTGACCACACATGTGGTTTACCGCATTACTACCTCCTCCACCAACACCAATAACTTTAATGATAGATTTGCTTTGCGTAGGTATATCAAACTTATAGGATGAAAAACTCATATATAACTCTCCTTTACAATATTCTTAATAATTTTGCTTATCGTCAAAATCGTCGATTAATAAACCTTTTGTACGGTCTATTATTTTTCTAAAAAAGTCACTGCCGCCAGAAGAAGTAGCAGGTTTTGCTACCCGTTCGTTCACCCGGTTTTCGGAAGTACGGGCGGCAATTTCAGTATAACGATTTAAGCGTTCATCCAAAGCTTGATAACCAGCTAATACTAAACCAACAGAGGTAGCGTACATCGGACTTTTTACAGCGTCGATTTTACTTTTACCTAGATGCTCATTTGGGTAGCCAATACGGGCATCCAGGCCGGTTAAGTATTCTACTAACTGTACTAAGTTCTGTAACTGCGAGCCTCCACCGGTTATTACAATGCCGGCAGCCAGATTATTCGCATATCCGCTTCTAACAATTTCTGAATAAACAAGTTCAATAATTTCTTCCATTCTTGCTTCAATAATGTAAGCAAGATTTTTAATAGAAATCTCTTTGGGTGTACGGTCACGTAAGCCCGGAATGGAAACAATCTCATTATCGGAGGCTTCGTCGGCAATGGCTTTACCAAACCGTACCTTTAATTGCTCGGCCTGGTTTTGCATAACCATGCAGCCTTGTTTAATATCGGTAGTTACTATATTGCCCCCGAAAGGTAAAACTGCGGCATGCCGGATAATATTGTCTTTGAAAATAGCCAAGTCCGTTGTGCCACCTCCAATATCCACCAAAGCTACGCCCGCATCTTTTTCTTCTTCGCTTAGCACCGACATACACGATGCCAGCGGCTCCAGAATCAGATTGTCGATTTCCAAGCCAGCCCGGGTAACGCATTTGTTAATGTTGTTAATGGCGTTAGACTGGGCGGTTATGATGTGAAAATTCCCCTCTAAGCGCACCCCCGACATTCCTACCGGATCCACAATACCTTCTTCGTAATCCACTTTATAATCCTGCGGCATTACGTGAATAATTTCACTTCCCGGCGGTGTTACCAAACGGTACATATCATTGGTCAGGCGGTTTACATCTTCTACGGTAATTTCATTATCCGAAGTAGCCCGGGTAATGCTGCCGTTGTGCTGCAAGCTCTTAATGTGCTGGCCGGCAATACCTACATTTACTACGCCAATGTTTATTCCGGATTGTTCTTCTGCCTGGCGGATGGCTTTCCGGATGGCATCAACGGTTTTATCGATATTGCTCACGATACCGCGAACAACTCCTTCCGAAACCGCTTTACCCATTCCTAAAATTTCTAACTTACCGAACTCGTTTTTCCGGCCAACCAAGGCACAAATTTTGGTTGTCCCGATATCCAAGCCTACTACAATTTTGTCGTTTTGCATATCTATATTTTATTCACAAATGATCTGATCATGAAACTCCAGGTTTACCCGTTTGTACCTGTCCCAACCCATAGCGGGAAGTACTTTTTTGTAAACAACCAACAGCTTTTTAAATTTCTGTTCCACTTCATCTGGCTTGCCAAATTCAATAATTTGCGTACCTACCTGAGGCATAAAAATTACTTTACCTTTGGCATCAATCTGCATTTCCGCTAACTGCGCTTTCCAGAAAGCATCTTTTTCAATAAACTTCAGCAAGTCCAAATATGCCCGGCCTAATGAATCCTGGTAAAAGGACCGAGTTTGCGCCGGCCGAAACAAGGATCTGGTAATAGGGATCACCCGTGCGGTAAATCTTTCTGATAAAGGTAAAACGTTACCTTCATCATCAATATAGACGTCCTCTTCTGAATTGTCGTGTACTATTCTGGCTATAGGCCTGTTTTGTTTAATTTTAATATTTAAGTTACCGGCTAAATCACGATATACCTGTGCTTCCCGCACAAATTTATGCGATTTAATCCGCAATTCAAGGTTTTTTAAACCGATATCTGTGATTTTTGAACCTTCTAAAATCTTCTCCCCATCATTCGTCAGAATATTTTTTACTTCCCGCTCGCTGATAAAGTAGTTATTATACTCATTATCAATGGACACAGAAACTTTCCGAACAGCTTTTTGAGCTTGTCTCTGCGCCACAAATACCCCCAAAAATGCGAGTACTAGGATGCAACAAGATGCAAAAATTATAGAAATAATCTTACGCTTCTGAAACATTTTTTTTCTTTTCTAAGATGTTCTTAATTGGCTGAACCAGAGTATCTATATCGCCGGCTCCTACGGTAGCCACTACGTCAAAGTCAGGATTGTTCTCTATTTTGTCCAATACTTCCTGCTTGGACAAGAGACTTTTTTTGGGCCCCGAAATACGGTTTAACAGCATTTCGGCTGTTACTCCAGGTATTGGTTTCTCGCGGGCCGGGTAAATCTCGAGCAATTCCACTTCGTTCACCTGGCTTAAACTTTGGGCAAATTCATCGGCAAAATCGCGGGTTCGGGTAAATAAATGCGGCTGAAAAATGAGCTTGATTTTTTTATCCGGGAACAATGCCTTTAGGGAAGTAACAAAGGCATTTATTTCGCTCGGGTGGTGCGCGTAATCATCAATGTAAATATGATCCTGCGTTTCGGCCACAAATTCAAAACGCCGCTTTACCCCTCGGTAAGCAGCTACCCCGGCACGAATCTGGTGCGGTGGCACGCGCATAATTTGCGCTGTAACGCAAGCCGCTAAAGCATTTTCTACATTATGGAACCCTGGAACTGCTAGCTCCAATCCCGGTAAAATTCCAGAAGGTGTAATTAAATTAAATTTAAAGCGATGTTCTTCGATAGAGATATTTCCGGCATTAATTTCTGCCCGCTCCAAACCGTAATGTACTACCTTAACCGAAGACTCTATTTTAGCTGTAACTCTACTATCGGCTTTGGTATTTAACAGTAGCGTACCATTAGATTTAATCTGACTGATAAATTCCTGAAAGGAGTGGATAAGTTCTTCTTTGTCGCCGTAAATATCTAAATGATCGGCATCCGTGGAAGTTACAATGGCAATATCCGGAAACAAGCGCAGGAACGAACGGTCATATTCATCGGCCTCCACCACTATTATTTCGCGGCCATCTTCATCGTTTCCCAAAAGCAGGTTAGAATTTAAGTTAACTGAAATTCCTCCTAAAAAAGCAGAACAATTTATACCTGCGTGGTGCAGCAAATGCGCAATCATGGAAGAAGTAGTAGTTTTGCCGTGTGTACCGGCCACTGCAATGGTAAAAGCATTGGCGGTAATAATGCCTAAAACTTCAGACCGCTTTTTAATTTCAAATCCATTCTCCCGCAGGTACTGCCACTCAAGGTGGTCGGCGGGAATAGCCGGCGTAAGAACTACTAAGGTTTGTTCCCGATTTTGTTTTACTTCTTCTGGTATTAAATTTACTTCATCTTCAAAATGTATCTGAATACCTTCGTCTGTTAAGGCTTGCGTTAATGGAGTGGGCGTTTTATCGTAGCCCCTAACCGGTAAACCCTTCGCGTTAAAATAACGGGCAATGGCGCTCATACCAATGCCGCCAATTCCTAAAAAGTAAATATATTTATACCTATCCGTCCTCACTTTAACAAACTGATTAATTGGTCTACAATATTTTGCGCCGCATCTGGTTTTCCTAATTTTTGAATATTAGCGCTTAACTGAGCCTGCTTTGCTTTATCGGCTAATAAGTTAAAGGCAGCCGGGTACAAATTAGTGGCCGCTTCAACATCTTTTACCAATAAAGCCGCTTGCCGATTTACTAAAGCAAGGGCATTTTGCGTTTGATGATCTTCTGCTACGTTAGGCGAAGGCACCAAAATAGCCGGTTTACTAACCAAACACAGTTCTGAAATAGATAAAGCTCCCGCTCTAGAAATAACAATATCAGCAGCAGCATACGCTAAATCCATCCGTTGAATAAAATCAAAACTTTTTATACCGGTATCTACCAGCAAGGCGGTTTGTTCGCTGGCTTTGGGATAATAAGTTTTGCCCGTTTGCCAGAGTAACTGGTAACCTTTTTCTTTTATTTGCGCCAGGTGAGCGGCCGTACTTTCGTTAATAGTACGTGCCCCTAAACTACCACCAATTACTAAAATAGTGGGCTTATCAGATTTTAAGCCAAAAAAAGTTAAAGCTTCTTCTCGTTTATTCTGGCTTCCTACAATATCCTGGCGCACCGGGTTACCCGTAAGCACTAATTTTTCCGCCGGAAAAAAGGCCGACATTCCCTCGTAGGCCACGCAAATTTTATCTACCCGCTTCCCGAGAAGTTTATTCGTGATGCCGGCATAGGAATTTTGTTCCTGGATTAAACTAGGAATACCTAAGGAAGTAGCCGCAAATAAAACCGGAGCGCTGGCGTAACCGCCCACTCCTACTACCGCATCGGGCTTACCGGACACTGGAAATTACTTTAAAGGGAAATGTTAGGTTTTTAAGAGTCAGGCGACGCTGCAAGCCAGCAATGGTCAAGCCAATAATTTTATAGCCCGCTTCGGGCACCCGGGTCATTTCCATGCGGCCCTTAGCCCCTACAAACAAGATTTCTGTTTCAGGTTGCCGTACCTTCAACTGATTAGCAATGGCTACTGCCGGATAAATATGTCCGCCCGTGCCACCGCCGCTAATAATTATCCGGTAAGGTTTTTTATTCTGCATTTACTACTACTCTTTTCGAAATATTAGCCGATAATATATTCCTAATTGGCGCTTACTCGGCTTCGGTTCGGCTATCGCTTAAAATAATACCGATGGATATACCCGTAAAAATTAAAGAAGTACCGCCCATACTTAATAAAGGCAAAGGCAAACCTGTAACGGGGCCTAACCCTACGGCTACTCCCATGTTTACCATTGCTTGCAATACCAAACTAAAACTTAATCCCGCCGAGAGCAAGCCACCGAAGGCACCAAAACTTTTGTTTACCGTAACTAACCCTCGGTACAGAAAAGCCAGGTATAAAAACAAAATCATTACCCCACCCAGCAAACCGTACTCTTCAATAATAATAGCGTAAATAAAATCGGAATAAGGGTGAGGCAAAAAGTTACGCTGATCGGAGTTACCGGGTCCTTTACCAAATGGTCCACCCGTAGCAATGGCAATGTAGGATTGTTCTAACTGAAAAACCGGTGCCTCGGTATTAGTAAAATTTTCAACCCGGCTGATTACCGTTTTCATCCGTTGGCCTAAAGCTAAAGCGGTTACCCCCAAAACACCCCCAATTACCAATACCATGGCAATGTGTTTCATAGGAACCCGCCCGATAAACATGAGCAGCAAACAAGTAATAAATAAAAGGGTAGCCGTAGAAGCATTGGTTAAAGCAATTAACCCACAGATGCTGCCGCACCAGAACATTATTGGAATAAGGGTACTTTTAACATCGGTGGTTACGTGTTGCCGTTTAGACAGCATACTGGCCAAATGCGAGATTAAAGCCAGTTTAGCTAAATCCGAAGGTTGAAAAGTTTGGTTGATAATTGGAATTGTTAACCAACGCGATGCTTCGTTAATATTAGAACCGTAGAGGAAAGTAAAAATGAGCAAAGGTGCCGATAAACACAGCGCCAGCAACGATAACCGGGAGTAATAGCGGTAATTAATTTTATGCGCAAACCACATAAAAGCCAAACCTACAAGTATTAAGCTGGTATGCTTAAACAAAAAATACTCTGTATTGCCCGACATTTTCTTGTAAGCCAAAGTACCCGTAGCGGAGTAAACCACCGCAATACTAATCAGAGAAAAAGCAATTACGATACCCCATAAAATTGGATCTCCCTTTAAATTTTCCCGCAACCAGAGCTTTACCTGCATCATACTATTCGTTAATTGCCCATAGACCACAGTCCACGGTGTTATTTTTTAAAATTTTATTTTTGTATTTATTACTGCTTTTTTACTTTACTCCTTCAAGGGCGCCAAAACTATTTGCTGTACAGCTTCGGCAAAACGGTGGCCCCGGTGCTCGTAATTATTAAAAAGGTCAAAGCTGGCGCAAGCCGGCGAGAGTAAAACAACATCCCCCGGCTGCGCTAAATCCTTAGCCTTTTGAATGGCTTCCTCCATAGATTGCGTTTCGTCGATTGACGGGATAACGCCGGTAAAAGATTCAAACAATTTTTTATTTCTAGAGCGGGAGCTTTATCTATTTCAGAACTGTGTTTGGTTAGTAAACCGGC
>Ga0115856_100373_pt1 | contig 16616 bp, 16 predicted proteins | sample InSIn4gowninarea_FD_83870 | JGI IMG/M metagenome (GOLD analysis project Ga0115856, IMG submission 83870)
GGAATATGTCGTATTATTCTGTTAGTTAATTCCATAACTTTTCTCCCTATGCTAATGCATGGAACCCTTACCAAGGGTTCTCTGCGCCTTTTAACACCTCTCTAGGGGGCAATTTTACAGGCTTACCTCTGATATGTATATTGTACTACCTGAGCCCTCATCTGCTGGTAGATTGGAAGCTCCTGTAAGAAATCTGCAAGAACCTTGCCCTTTGACAATTTTGACCGGTTTGATGTCAATATCATATTCTTGTAGAGTTGTTACCCAATTTTCCCTTTTTTCTCCTACTTCTCTTTGGATAAGCAATTGTCTCATTGTTGAGAATGGGACTATTATTTTAGTGTGTGTTTTTAGGAGAAAAGGCCTGAAGTTATTTACAGATTTGAAAAGGGTGAAAGCTTGCTTCTCCACCTGTAAATAGTTTAGTTCAGCACCTTGAAAAGTAGAACTAAAGAAAGAGATGGGTGCTTCAATTTGTTGATCATTAAGTTGTGTTAGAACATCAACATAGGATGTTTGAGAATCGAATGTATACAAGATGAAATGATTAGAAAAATTAGGAGTTGTTAAAGAGGGAGCATTCATAATGGCTTCTTTGATTAAATCAAAAGCTTCTCTTTCATTATGTCTCCACTTAAAGATTGATTTTTTCTTAATCATGGTTTGTAATGGTAAAACAATTTGGGAAAAGTTAGGGACAAATCTTTTAACAAAATTTATCTGACCTAGAAAGGACAACATAGATTTTTTATTGTGGGGCAAAGGAATTCCAGCAATTTATTTTACTCTATCTAGATCAATACAAATGCCCTTTTTGGATACAATAAACCCTAAAATCTTACCTTCATCTAGAGAGAAATAAGATTTCTTTGGATTTAATGAAATTCCATACTTCTTACAATGTTCAAAGATCCGCTTTAAGTCATGTAAATGGTTATTTCTTTTCTTGGAGTAAGCAGTTAAGTCATCCAAGTAAATGACAACAATTTTGTTTATCATACCCTTGAAAGCTATATCCATAGTTCTTTAGAAGGTTTCCCGTGCGTTAATTAAACCAAAAGGAATTTAATGGTAGGTATAGGTTCCCCATTTAGTCTTGAACGTAGTATTTAATCTATCATATAGATGGACCAGGATTTGGATATATCCTAAAAATCCATCAAGAAAAGACATTAGTTGTGAACCAGCTATTGATTGCAGTATTTTCTCCATAGTTGGTAATGGGAAATTTTCCTTTTGACAAAGCTTTGTTGAGATTTCTAAAATCTATACAGATGTGAAAGTCACCATTCTTTTGATAGGTACTAAGTTTGAAACCCATGTTGAATGCCTAACAGGAAAGATGATCTTGGCTTTAAGGAGTTTATTCAACTCAGACTTGATTTGACTTTCTAGATTGGGGTGAATTTTCCTTAATTTCTATTGTACAGGTTTGTTATTGGATATCATGGGAATAGTGTGTTGTATGATGGAGGTAACGTATGTTTTAAGATCGTCATATCTCCAAGCAAAGATAACTTTATACTTTTTCAACAAATGAATAAAGGTTGATCTCTCAACAGGTGAGAGACCAAGTCCTAGATTGATGTTTTGTGGTTTGAGATTAGTTCCAAGGTTTACTAGTTCAAACCTTAAGGTTTAACTTTGGAGTTTAGAATTAGTAACCTTCTTAAATTTGTCTTTTAGATCATAAATATCTTCAAGTTTTACCACTGATTTAGGTATGGGATTCTCATTGGACTTCTGTTTCAACTGATTATCATGCTTACTTTCATCAATTATTTGATCATCATATGATCCTTCAGATGTTAAAAAGCTTAGGATATCTTCATCATCATTAAACACTCACCAATTGGTAAAATTATCGAGAATGGATGGTCGAAAAATTAATTCTATGGAAAACCAATCTGGATTGCAATCCTTCGATGGTATTAGTTTTGATGCTATGTTAGCCAGAAGGTCAACACTTGCATTGTGAAGACTAGGGATATGAGAGATGTTGAATGCTAAAAAATGTGAAGTAAGATCCTGGACTAATGATTGGTAATATTTTATATGTCCAGAAAGACAATGAATGGTGTTTCTTACGTGTTTGATAACTATTTCAAAATCTCCAAAAACTTGAATATATTTGATATCAAGGCCCATTGGTTTATAAAAACCTTGGATCAATGCCTCATATTCAACAATATTATTTGTGCATTCAAATTCTAACCTACATGTTAGCATTGTTTTTTCTCCTTCTGGACTGATTAATATACAATCGACTCCTGCACTATCATTGGATTTAGATCCATCAAAATATAATGTCCAAAACAAAGTTTTAACTAATGGTTTATCTACAAGATTTATACATTTGGAAGAATATGTTTGAGAAAAGTCCTCAATCTAGGAAGTAACAGAGTTATCCAAAAAAGGTGACTTTTGTGCATTGGAATTTCCTAAAAATGACTCAGCAGAGTAGTTTCCAATGATATTATTTTTAAAATCTATTGGCTCATTTTCATCTTCAAAATTAGTTACTGTGTGTTTCATATGTTTTTATCAGTCAATTCTAATTTGATTTGGCTTTCTGTTGTAAGGGACTCACATGTGAGACCAATATGTTGCAAAATAGCCGTGAAGTTTCTTAGACCAGTCTCTACTAAGAATTAAACCATAAAATTCAGGAATATCAACAACTAGTATGTCAATTACCTGATAAACTTTTGGAATAGAAGAAAGTCTAATGGTGACTGAGCTCATTTCCCCTAAGACTTCAACTTTTTTCTATCAAGTTGCACAATGTGAACAACATACTTTTGGGGTGAAACATTTAATTTGGTGCAGAATGTTCTTGGCATAATTTTTGAAGAGGCCCCTCAGTATATTAAGCCGTTGTGTGGATTTTTATTGAAGATTTCATAAGTCAAGAGGAAAGGAGGAGTATGTGAATTAGATCTGTCACCAATTAAGATAACATCAGTGGGATCAACCTTATTTAATGAATCATTAGGAGGTTTACACGACAGCAGGAAGAGGAGAAGCTTGAACTGCATTCAATTCTTTCAGCAATAGCTTATGTTGATGTTTAAGCTTACTGAGCTCATGAAGAGAGATATTTTCTCTCTTTCTTCATGTCCTCCACCATGTTATATTCCATGGTATCAGAAACTACCAAGGTTTTATATGAAGATGGAGGATTAGATGAGGATGAAGTTGTTTGAAGAGATTTAGGAGAAGACTTTGTATTGGCCACTTTATCCTTGGTAGTAGAGGTTGGGGGATTTTTCCTTTGTGTTGATTGTGTTGAATCAGCAGGGCCTTTACTCCTAGTGCTAACAGGTAAATCTTCTTGCTTATCTTCATCATCATAAGCAGGAAGGATAAAATCCCACATTCCATATACTTCAACCAATTCTTCATCTTTAGTCTTATCATCAGATAATGCAGTTTCTTCATCATCTTCATCTAAATCATATTCAACATTGGATATTGTGTTAAGAGGTTGAGGATTAGACGTATGATTCCTCTTGAAGGATCTAAAAGGTTTCTTATAATAGGATTCAGCTGCCTATTTCTTAATCTCTACCATCTCATTTGACATGGTTTTAAGGAATTTTTGCAAGCCTTCAAAATCAAAATCTTATTCCCCTTACTGTCCTCTATGTTGTTGGTCAAATTGTTTCCATGCTTCATCCATCTGATTCTTGAAAGGAGATTCACTTGTATGTAATTCTATGGATATATCTTCCACTTTTACCTCCTTGGAATATTTTTCTGATTTCTTTTCAGTATCTTTTTCTGGAGTCTTCTTTGAGTTGTGCTCTGTGCCCTATTTTGAATCATGCTCTGAACTATGTTCTAAGCCTTGTGCCGATTTCTGTCCTGAATTCTTCTCGGAACCTTGTTTTGATATCTGCTCTGAGTTATGCTCCAAATCTTGTTTCAAACCCTTTTTTGAATCTTGGTCTGAGCCATGATCCTCTTTTATAATTGGATGGAAAATCAAAATTACCCATTAAGGAAGAGTATATTCCAACTCGTAAATTCTCTATAGGTTGTTTAGGATTGTCCACTAATGGAACAATAGATTCAGAGGATGCATGGGAGTCACCCGAGAATAATCCATTTGATCAACCTTTACAATTCTCCCTTCATGAGGAAAGCAAAGGATGTGAAATAATTATGATACAATGGCATCCATCTCATAAATCCAGTTCCTGCCTAAAAGGAGGTTGTAATCTAGATTCGCATCGACTATTTCTACTTCAATATTTACCACCTTTCCCCCAGCATAGATGGGAAAGGTTGGAATAATCCCGTGTGACCTATGAGAATGACCATCAAATGTTGTCAACAAAGTTGGTGAAGGAATAACTTGAGGTGATCCAAAAGCCTTCCAACATGACATGGACATTACACATGTGGAAGCTCCCTCATCGATAACAGTTAGAAATATATTTGTCTTTCGATATGTAGACTTTATTTGGAAATCCATACGATGCGGGAGTCTCTTCTTGATGTTTGACATATCAAATGTAATCACAAGAGAATTTTTCGAATCAACTACTTTGATTGCAATGAGTAATGCACTCCTTTGCACAGGGCACGACTGGAGTACCTCTAATGTTGACATAACACAAGGACTCTGAGCCAGATCTTCTACAATTGAGTAGTCCTAGGTTGCCCTAGCATTATGGTTAATGATCGAGCATTTTTTGGAGCCTTTCAACATCCGAGGTATAAATTCAATAGAGGGCCTCTCAATATGGAGTGGCTCTGAAGCATTAGAAGAAGACTTAGCCTTAGATGACTCTTATTCAACATAATCACACGATCATGTAGCAACATTGATATGTGAGCTCATCATGTAGACATTTGATGTATTATCCCCTTCCTGGTTCCCCCCTACATGGGTACTAGTACTAGAGTTTGTGCCAGCCAGTAACTGTTACCGTTTGGGAAAAGGGTTAGTGAGGACAACCTGGGAGCTAGAATACGCCTACTAAACTAATAAGCGTTGAACATCTTGGATCTTAAGGAAAAGATGAGTCAAATGATCTCCATTACACAACTTGCATGGAAATGTTACTTTTTTCTTAGACCCTTTCCTACCCCTTCCAGCATCATTATTGGGTTTGTTTGTGTTACCCTTCCAATCCTAGTTCTTTTTCTTACGTCGTCCTTTATTCTTCCCCTCGGATTGTTGGTTTCCTTTAGGGTTAGAAGTTTGGACGACATTTATAGACATAGGTTGGGAAGGCATAGGCGTGGATGGCAATGCATGCATAGAAGAAGCAGTTTGTAAAGAAAATTGTTGCAATTGATTTAGTAGGTTAGTCGTGTTATCATCGATCGATCCGACTAGCCCGTTGGCATGGAGACCTAGCTTTGTCTTGGATATATCAACCTTGGACCTAGGAGCATCTGGAATAATTTTTTGAAGAACCCCAGATTGAGAATATATAAATTCTAACTGTTGGGCCCTAAAAATAACTTGTTCTTTGGTGAACACACCAGAGAGTGATACGTCCTTAGAAATCTCGGGTTGTAAAGATTTAAGAAACCATTCGAGAAGGAATTATTGTGGAATATCGACTTTAATGAGCCTCTTCATTCTCCTCCATTCCTGCATGTGATTGAAAATGTGGGTTGCCTGATCCTGGTGAAAATTAGCCAAAAGCTTAGTTCAAGCATGATAGCAGACAAGCAACTGAAAATGGTTCAAAAAGATGGTAGCCAAATTGCCGAAAGAAGAAAAGGTGCACCCTGGAAGTTCAATGTACCACTTAGCCACATTTCTAGTCAGGGTATGTTGGAATAATATCAACATGATTGAATCCTCTATCAGGGAGTTCGACGAACACCATAAGAGGAAAGTGGTGACATGGTCACCTGGATCTTCACCAATTTTCCCTTCAAATTTAGGTATATCTGAGGGAAGTTTGGTTGGGACCGGAGGCCAAACCGGGTTATATCTAATCAAATCATTAGTCATTTTGGAAAGATCTGGCAAGTTTAATGTTGCCAAGAAAGGTAGTCACGGAGGACCTTGAGGATCCCACCCAGTGTGGGCAGAATTCCCAACATTCTTAAAAGAATGCCCTGGATTTGTGAAGGCACCGGGTTTCCTAAAGTAACTCGTAGACCCAATTGAACCATGAGGAGATCCTTATGGTCCAGAAAAAATCAGAGGTTGACCAACTCCTGCCAAAAAAAATTCGTAGCCTGTAAAATTGCCCCCTAGAGAGGTGTTAAAAGGCGCAGAGAACCCTTGGTAAGGGTTCCATGCATTAGCATAGGGAGAAAAGTTATGGAATTAACTAACAGAATAATACGACATATTCCCCTATTGACCAAAATAAGGCTCCAAGCCCACTAACCGCAGGGTTAGTCCAACCTTGAAAGGGATTATAACTTTGATCCATAGAGGGAAAAGGTATTGATCCCAAAGATGGGTTGGAATGTGGTATATGACCACCCCCAAATGGGAAACCCTGAAAAGAAGTTGACCCACTTGCCATGGAAGTCATGGACGTGGAGGCAGTTGATGGAATACTTAATGGAACTGAAGAAATTGTACTGGGCGACTTTCCAAAAGGGAAAAAACCAATGCCAAAGGAAAAAGCTTGAGTACTCCCACTCGAAGATGGAATGGAAGTAGAGTCAAATATAGCAGTGCTAGGAGTAACGGAAGGTATGGAAATCGTTCCTCCTCCTTGTACAGATATAGGAGTCTGCATACTAGTAGCACTCATGGTGGACGCCATGCTTCCAGCAGTGGTCATCAAAGGAAAAGATCGATATAAACTTGGGTTCAAAGGCCCATTGGTTGGAGTCCCGATGTACAATAAAACATCCAGGTGATCGGGAGGAAGAGGATAATTAGGAGTCAATAGAGACTCTTGAAGCTCTTCGACCTCGATAATATCTTCTGAGTGGAAGAGGACTCTAGAAAGAACTGGAGTGTTCCTCTCTAACTCTCTACTTGTATCAGGGCTATCTTGTGAATCAATTACTCCAACTAGAGGATCAATCTCTGATGCGTCTGCTACCACTGATTGAAAATCACTGGCAAAATTGCTCCTATGCCTTCGAGGAGAAGCCTCAAGACTCATAGGTGAAAGCCCACAAAGTCTCCTAGACCGACAAACCGAGTGATCAGCCACTTTGAATTATCTTTATGAAATCTAATTAAAGACTCAAATAAGTTGTAAAGCTAGGCCAACTATGAGCAAAGAGAACTCTCTAAAAATCCCTAAATATGTTGTCAATCAAACTACTTCCAAGTATTTCCACTATGGGTGATGAGGACCAGACACCAAAATACAAGAAAACGAATAAACAAGGACCTTCTGAAAATAGTTTGGGGTAATCACAACCCATGCCTACTGGGGAAGGTAATAGAAATAGTTATGCTGACCTCCAGACAATAGCCTTTGTCGGTGCAAGCACTGAAGATTCGCAAGAGTGCCCTCCATAAGTACTGATTAATGTGATGCAATGACTACCTCAGGTACCACGGGATTCCCCTCCGCAGCCACCTATGTGATCGCTAGGAAAGGAAACTATGGGCACCAACTCGTATCAAAAGTCGGGCAGAACTGTCATGAGGCAGGATCCAACAAGTAGGAGAGGGGGTATCTAAAACTAATATTCTATGTTTAATAGCATTTAATTGCCCCTTTTAGCAATTTAATACGATTCTTTCTTCCTTTGAATTGGGTTGTTGGCTAAAACTTCTATCTAAACAAAAAAAATGGTTGCACACTAAATGTTTGAAGAAACTCCTCAATGAATGTAGTTTATGTATGTAAGTTTTTATTATTTTTCTGTTGCAAATTAATTACATAAATTATTAATGGTCATAGCATTCAGGGCTTCCATGTGTTTTCCAAGTTGTAGCAGTGGCTACAATAAGTTTGTCAACTTATATAATGGGAAGTAGCTTTGCATCTTGTAAAATGTTTGATTAATTACTTGTATCAAGAATTCATATAGTGAACATAGAAATTCATAAATTCAATGAACAACTCATAATAGCATAATTTTGTGTTGTTTTTCTTCATGTAGAGATGTAGATGAAAGTTTGCATGCTATGTGTTTGACAAAAGTGGTAAATGAGATCCAAAGTTTTATTGTTTTAAAAGAATTGAATCTCTCGAATTTTTCATTGCTATCCAGCTCAACATCAGGGGGTATTCGTTCATAAATGCCATTTAACCCCTTATTTCATTCCAAAAAAATGTTTTTCAGAACCCACATCGTAAATCTGGGCGATTTGGCAGAATGTTGATGTCAATTATGTGCATCGTTGTCGAGTTTTTGATGAAAAACTAAGATTGTTTAATCCCTATTTTAATATTCCAACATTTGAAGTTTCAATTTCTAAATTTTATGAGCTAAATAGGTTGAACAAGAATCTCAAAGTCATTGTTGCCAAGTGTTTGACAAAATGCCTCAATGGATATAGATTGCATGCTTGTAAAGTGTTTGTCAAAAGGCCTCAATGCTTGTAGATTTGATGTTTGAAAAGTGTTTGTCAAAGGATTTCCAACACATGGGAAGATGCAAATGGTCCTTCTGCTTCCAAAATCAGGTTATAATAAATATTCTCAATTATATTGACCAAGTTATGTCCATTTTAATTCTGGAGCAGCATTTGGAGCGGGTTCCCATTGGAGACGTGCCCTCCCACCCCACTTTAGTAGGCGTCTGCTTCACATTCATCAGTTTCAGCATAGCACCCTTCAGCTTGGGTTATTTGGAGACGTGCCCTCCCACCCCAAGCTATGTAGGCCCCTGTTACTTCATTAACAACCAACATCACGATTATGGGTCAACTGCATAAAATCCTTGTCATCAAAGTCCATTTGCTAGGCCACACACTGTTAGTATCAAAGTTGGTCACAAGCATTATAGCGTATCTCTATCCTCTAATATTCGTTTGTCATGGTTATGGGTCATCCAAGAACCAACACTTCATCGAAGTCCGTTTGCTAGGTCACACACTGTCACTACTACATTTGGTCACAAGCATTACAGGGTATCTTTATCATCAAATCTTCGTTCATCATGGTTATGGGTCATCCACAAACCCACACTTCATCGAAGTCCATTTGCTAGGCCGCACACTGTCAGTATCATAGTTGGTCACGAAAATTACTGGGTATCTCTATCCTCAGATCTTCATTCATCATGGTTATGGGTTCACCACATAAAACCCTTCTTTTCAGTGGCTCTTCATATTCAACAAAAGCTTTGCAGGAGGGAACTTCACACAACGGGGGCCATTGCTTCTTAAGGAGGGAGGAATGATCTGAATGGAAAATGGCATCAACCCATGGTATTCATCCACCCATGTTATTCATCCACCCATGCAATTTTTCCACTGTCACAAAAGTTCTGAAAAAATAGTTGATTTTAAATCAACAATATCTCCCACATCCAAACTCCGATTTGACCCAATTGTTTTTTGAAACTGGGTCATTTTTCAAGAGGAGCTCAGATCTACAATCATTTTTCTGAAATTCTGCACGAAAGACTTCAAAAAATGATAGGTGAGTCATCGTCCACTAGTTGTCCTAAAAAAAAAAAAAAAAACCCTACAACATAGCTGATTTTAAATCAGCGATATCTCCCTCATCCAGACTCTAATTCGAACGATTCTTTTTTTGAATTTTGGCATTTTTTCGTAAGTAATCCAGATATGTTATTTTTTTTGGTAAATATTTCACCAAATATTTCATATGTGATTTTCAAACTCATCGACCAAAAGCATTCCTGCAAAAAAATGAAAAAAGAAAAATTCTTCTTGCTTGGCCCAAGAAAGTGCTATATGGAGGTCGCATCGCATGCCTGCCTGAAGTTTGTTGAATATTGCTGCAAAAATTTGAAACTGAAATATGCATGAAACCCTCACTCCCATGGAATCATAACCTGCTCTGATACCACTGATCCATATCCTGGGGGGGAGGCCCCCAAGATCTAAAATATTGAAATGGATATTAGGGGAGAGGACCCCAAGATCTAAAAAATTGAAATGCCAGAAGAAAAAGAGTAGAATTTCCAATAAACAAAACCACGGAGAATTTTTTTATTAAAACAGATAATAACTGTAAGGACTACATTGTGGTGGACAATATGTCCTTTTACAAAATGCGACTTGTTACTTATAGTAATTTTCAGTTACAATACCACGGGTCAATACCACTAGTGAATGAATACTATGGGTGGATGTCACAATACCACAGCTAAATTCCATGGGTGGATGTCACAATACCACAGCTAAATTCCATGGGTGGATGTCACAATACCATGGGTAAATTCCATGGGTGGATGAATACCATGGGTTGATGCAATTTTCCATTCGGATCACAAAGTTTTTGTCAAAATGCCTAAATGGTTGTAGCTTTTGTGCATATAAATTGTTAGAGTAAAATTATTATGAAACCAGCTCACAAAAAGATAGAAAAGATAGATCAACGCCTTAGAATTTAGCCTCTTTGAGGGGGCAACCTCCTTTACATTACATAAATGAACAATTCTTGGATCATACAAATGAAAAGACCTCCTTTCTATATACAGGAGTCTAAGGGGTCATAATATAGTCAGAGTCGACATAACAATAATAATGTAAGGGCACAATAATAAAAATAGTGGGCTTCTATGGGGCACAATAGTAACAATATTGGGACTACATGGATACAACAATATAATAAGGGGGTTGCACTAATAACAATAAGGGGTTACACTAGTAGTATAGGGGCCTAACAAAAATTCTTACTTACCATAGTTTTTATGTACTATAAATTTATGAATAGATTATTTGATGGATGTAGCTTTCTATGTCTGTAAGTTTTTGGTATGAATGTGAAAATTAATTTAATAATTTTATGAAGTGCGAATAGAGAATATGATAGTTTTTACTTTTATTATCTAAAGCTTTCTTAAAAAAAGGGGTTGTTTTTGGAAAAAAAAATTACAGTGACTAATTTTGTAGGGTTTTGTGCAAGTGAGCATGATAAGTTTAGTTTGAGTTGCATGCATTCATGGGTGCATTCTTGTGCTCCAATGATTGTAGAAAACAACTACTTGTGCCTAATTTATGCAATTCCATTGTTTTACTTTCCATATTTTGAAGAATAATATGCTTCTGGATTGGTAACAGTAGTTGTTCTTGTTGCAACATTCATTATACAAATCATGATTGAAGCATTGTCTTAATAATTGAGATTGAGATTTTTTAAATGATGAATTTGGAAATGTTTTGGGTTAATATATTTTGTGATTCTATTTCATAAACATATCATATTTATTAGATTCACTGATAAAGAGAGGCATATTCTTCCCCCAATTACCTTGCTATAGGTAGGTTAATACTCATACACTTATATGTGATTTTTGTGATAGAAACATAATATTTTAGGCTCTTGTGGCATACTTTCATGGTTATGATGTCACTAGTCAATAGGTAAAAATTATTTAGTATAATCTAGAAGATCAAATAGGTTGATCTAGCTTAATGTTCACACATGGCATTATGGTGGAATTTATTTCTAGTCTTATCTAGAGCTCATGTACAATTATGAAAAGAGCACATGCTATCATATTTTAAACTTGAGAGGAAATGTGTTTTGGAATTCCCTGACTTCTTATGTGATATTCTTATATTGAAATAAATGAAGGGACATGATTACATGATAACTATGTTCGTAATGCTAAAAAAAAAAATGAGTATGAGTGATTAATGTGAGCTCTACTTCTCTATATTATTGATGGTTGGTAAGGTGGGACCCTACATATTATTTTATGTGTTATTATTGTTGTTGTGTTTATTCATTTCTCTCTCAGTAAATATGCTTTATCTCTCCGGTTATATTTTATTCATCCTTATTGTCTCTTTCTTTCTTCTCTATATTCTCTCTACTTCCCCTTATCTCAATTATTTCTTCATTGCTCCCCCCTCTTCCTCTCCTATCCTTCTTCATATTTCCCCTCTGCTAGGTCTCTTGCACCCTTGCTTCCCTTTCCCTTAGGTTTCTATTCTTCATTTCTCTTCTCTTTTATTTTTCTTTTTCCTTCCTTTCTTATTTTCCTTTTTCTTCTCTTCCTTTCATTCTTCCCTTTCCCTTGTCCCTTCTTACCATTTTTTAGTTTAATATTTCCCTATGAATATTAAATTCTCTTGATTTTACTTTCCACTCTTGATATGTTGGATTTTTAGGGATTTGAATTTCACCTTAATTCTCTTTGGTTCCTATTACCATCCTTGTTGAGCCCCTATACTACTAGTGTAACCCCTTATTGTTATTAGTACAACCCCCTTATTATATTGTTGTACCCATGTAGTCCCCATATTGTTACTATTGTGCCCCATATAAGCCCACTATTTTTATTATTGTGCCATTACATTATTATTATCATGTCGGCTCTGATTATATTATGACCCCTTAGACTCCTATATATAGAAAGGAGGTCTTTTCATTTGTATCATCTAAGAATTGTTCATTTGTGTAATGTAAAGGAGGTTGTCCCCTCAAAGAGGCTTATTTCTAAGGCGTTGATCTATCCTTTCTATCCTTTTGTGAGCTGGTTTCCTAACATTTGGTATCAGAGATGTGGATTCTAGGGTTTCGCTGATCCAAACAGGTCATCGTGGCATTTTCGCTATAATAACGTTTTCTCTACGAAGTTTTGGAAGCTAAAAACAAAACCCATTTGAGAAGAAATCGGTATGAACCTCACATCTAAATTTTAGATCTTGTCACGCTATATTTTCAGAGATATAATCTGAGACATTTAGGGTTTCTTCAAGTTCCCGAATTACATCCTAAACAGGTGACCTAGGGAAAATAGTCATAACTTTCTCTCTGAGCATCAAATTGAAATTTCATAAGAAGTTGCAGAAAGAGGACTTCTTGTAGTTTTGTTTATATCAATTTCAGATGCTAAGGTTGAAACAGTGAGATGTGGAACATCGTACAAGTTCACTCTACTGAACTAGTCTATAATCAGGTCACCATGGGAGATTTGGCATAACTCTTTCTTAGATAATCAAATTCTGATCAGACTTGCAGGGTTGGAAAGAGAACTCAGATAGTTACTGCAAGAAGCAATTTCGGAACTTGGAGATCTGAAATTACAGAGGTACAGTCATTTCAAGATCGAGCTCCTAAAATCAAGAAAAAGCGAGATGAGGAAGTTTGATGGCAAGGATCCGGTAAATTGAATACTACAGATGGAGAAATATTTTGATCTACATGGTGTACCACTATTACAAAAGGTATGTATTACATCTTCATATTTAGATCAAGATCAATTTTTATGGTATAAAGGGCTTTGTTCTCGTAAACCACTTGTTACGTGGTCAATTTTCATGGAGGAAACTATAACACATTATGAGGATACAAAGAGCAACACCTTCTTTTGAGCAACACCACAACAATTGGAAGAAAAAAGAGAAAAAGGGCTTTGTTACAAAGTGGAAAGAAAAATTATGGCAACAAATAAGTCTACCCCTCACAACTATAAAGATGGAAGTGTTGTTTCTCCTAGCCTTCCACAACCTACAAGGGTTACACCACAACAATTGGAAGAAAAAAGAGAAAAAGGGCTTTGTTACAATTGTGATAGCAAATGCACTAAAGGTCATAAGTGTGCTGAGAAGAAATTATTTTACATAGAGTATGAAGAGGAGGAAGAAAAGGATCAAGAAACATCAAAAGAAGAGGATATATGCCCAGAATCAACCCCAGAGAAAGAAGAAATGAATCAGACCATATCTTGTAAACTATTAGCAAAAATGACCACTCCTCAAACTCTCAAGATAGAAGGACATATCAAGAAGAAAAAGGTGAAAGAAGTGAAAGATAACATCAAGAAAGAAGAAATGAATCCAACCATATCTTGTAATTCATTGGTCGGAATTACCACTCCTCAAACTATCAAGATAGAAGGACATATCAAGAAGAAAAATGTTCAAGAAGTGAAAGATCACATTGAGAATCAAGAAATGAATCTGACCATATCTTGTAAAGGATTGGAAGAAATTACCACTCCTCAAACTTTAAAGATAGAAGGACATATCAAGAAGAAAAAGGTTCAAGCAGTGAAAGATCACATCAAGCATCAACAACAAGTTCTCCAAATTTTAAAGGATAACACCACTTTGGTGCAAAATCAAATGAAACAACAGGTAGATCAACATCATAGTGAAAAATGTTTTGATGTAGGTAATGGGTTATTTTTATTGCCACATCTCAACCAAGCTATTTATGAGAAGGAAATGTTGGCAATACTACATGCACTCAAAAAATGGCGACCTTACCGAATGGGAAGACTCTTTAAGGATGAGGATGTAGAAGCATTGTTTTGTGCTATTTCTATTATCCAACCAGATTGGATAAACATAGCAAGGGATGAATGGAAGAAGGACGAAGAAGTATGGTCACTTATTCAAAAGTTGCAAAAGATCCCAATTCAAACAATATTGCCAGAAATTGAAGAGGAAGGAAAAATCAGATTGGAACCTGGAGCAGTCACAGAAACAAGAACTCGACAGCTACGAAATCGATCAATTTCAGAGTATCTCATAAGTGGAAGAACTTACTTGCTAAAGATTCCACATGGGAGGAAAATAATTTCATACAGAAGCATCAAGAACTACTCAAACGTTGAGGACAACACTTTTTGAAGGAGAGGGGCATGTTAGGCCCCTATACTACTAGTGCAACCCCTTATTGTTATTAGTAAAACCCACTTATTATATTGATGTACCCATGTAGTGCCCATATTGTTACTATTGTGCCCCATAGAAGCCCATTATTATTATTATTGTGCCCTTACATTATTATTGTTATGTCGGCTCTGATTATGTTATGACCCCTTGGACTCCTATATATAGAAATCATTTGTATCATCCAAGAATTGTTCATTTATGTAATGTAAAGGAGGTTTCCCCCTCAAAGAGGCTGAATTCTAAGCCGTTGATCTATCTTTTCTATCTTTTCTTGAGCTGGTTTCATAACAACCGATCATGGTGCTGATCACTGTGCTCGACTCCTATGGGAACGAGACATTGGTATGGCCGCATCTTTACAAGAGCGATCTAGAATTCGACAGCATATACCTGACACTCCTGGAAGGGAAGCAAGTTCCAAAATTTCACCTTCAGGATGCACTGTTAAGCCACCTGGGACACATCTGTGTTTCTTCAAGTGAGCATGCCAAGATGATTTGGGAGGTGCACTATAGTCGATTTGCTGGACATTTCAGAGTAGAGAAAACAATGGCAGTATTGCAGAAGTATTTTTATTGGTCGAAACTTCGTCAGGATGTTGGGAAATACATTAGATCCTGCACTGCCCATGCCATTGCCAAACCAACCATCAAGAAGTAAGGCCTGTATACTTCTCTACCTACTCCTAGCCAACCTTGAGAATATGTCTCCATGGATTACATGTCAGTCCTTCCTTCTACTAAGAACGACAATGATTACATTTTCTTGGTCATTGACAGATTCTTTAAGATGGTCATCATGGCGGCCTGCAAGAAGAGTATGACAACACAGGCCACTACTAAGCTCTTCTTTGAGAGAGTGTGGGTACACTTTGGGATCCCAAAGTCCATTATCTCAAATTGGGACAAAAAATTCATGAGTGTATTTTGGTCAAGTCTCTGGTCGATGCTGGATACAAAACTTATTAAGTCCACGACTTTCCATCCCCAAATTGATGGTCAAACAGGGGTTGTCAACAGGATGATCGTACACATTCTATGCATATACAACTCAAAGCATCCATGCATGTGGGATGAAAGTCTCCCCTATGTCCAACATAGCTACAATAGAGCTCTCCACATCTCAACAGGCCACAACCCCTTTCATGTAGGGCTAGGATTTCAACCATTATGCCCCATTGATGTGGCCATACCATTTGCAACCACTTAGGTAGGTTAAACTCACGTTCAATCCGAAGCTGAAAGGGCTAACAGATTCATTGAGTACATTCAACACATCCACCAGTAGGTCCATGATAGATTGGACAAAGCCAATGCTAATTACAAGCAACGCCATGATCAACATCGAGTGTCACACAAGTTCTAGGTGGGCGAAAAAGTTTGGATACATTTGCAGAAGGAGCACCTTGTTAGACCCCACCGCAAGCTTTGCCCACTTCGATATGGGCCATACACCATCATCAAGACCATCGGTGACAATGCCTTTGAGCTCAGCATCCCACTGTTCCTTGGTCTACACCAAGTGTTTAATGTAGATCGCCTTCGACCATACTTTCCACCATTGTTGGATAGATCTGACATTGCAGAACAACTCACACCAACAGAGCTCAACCTAGATTGCGTGGAATAGGCCACAACTGATCAGATCATGGACACATAGATCAAGAAAAATTTCCAACAGAGGATAAAACTATATCTAGTTGTCAAAGCAGGCAAAGTCCTTTACCAGGGCAAGTGGTTCACCAGGGACCAGGTTCAACAGGAATTTCCTCACCTCATGGGGGCTCTGCACGCAATGGGGACCATTTCTTCCTAAGGGGGGAGGAATGATCCAAGTGGATATTGGTGGCCACCCACATATTCCACCTAGATCCCCTAGTTAGTTCCATATGTTT
>Ga0115856_100376_pt1 | contig 16573 bp, 9 predicted proteins | sample InSIn4gowninarea_FD_83870 | JGI IMG/M metagenome (GOLD analysis project Ga0115856, IMG submission 83870)
CACTTGGAAGTTTTGGAACATTTTAACTTTCTTCTTTAATGATATCATAACCACATGACAAAATTTTAGAGTCTAATAGACCTAACGATTCACTTCGAACTAATAATGTAAGTCGATTCTTCATAATTTACTATCATGTGAACGCATTTGATGAACTAGCAAGCAAACCGACCTTTACTCTGAAACAGCTACCCTAAAGCTTAAGAATGCTAAATACAAAATCTACTTACAACAATAAATACATCTTTCCTAATGTTTTTTACTTTTCATAATTATAGCTTACACTGCCAATGAAAAGACTCCTAGATCAATTTCACCACAGTGTAAACAATTTTTTTTTTCACTTTTTCTCCGTCCCTTCCAGATATTTGGGAATTTTGGTGATGAGTCCACTAAAGGTATGTCGAACTCGAAATGCCTAATGCTACAGGCCGACCCATGCTCTAGAAAAGAGGTTCGTTAGAATTGGGCTCTCCACCTTCCGGAAAAGGGTCTAAAATTAATCAGGCGGTGTGTGTCACCCTCTCACTAAACGAGTGGACCTTCTGAAGCATCTTTCTAGACCTTTCCTGGAAGTTAAGATTCTTTGAATCTTGAGTTTGGAAAGCTGCAGGGGCGGGCGGCCTGGATTATCTATCTCCTATATGGCAATTATTGAGCTGGGTCGGGGATGCGGTTGGCACAGTCGAAGATGAAAGCTCATTTTTTCTGCTGACTTATGAAACAAACGTCTCATTGTTAAAAACAAAATTGATGTCAATAACGGTGTTGGTTTGGTTTGCTTAAAGTTAAAGCAATGGCCTTTCGAACAAGTTGGCAAGTCGAAAAACAGTTTGCTCATAAAACATGCAGAAACAAAACAGAGTTTAACATTAAAGGGACAACAGTTTTCTCAAAAACAGGACTTATCCCTTATACGCATCTACCGTTTTATTAATCTGAATGAAATAACTATCAGTTGTTTCATTTAAATCACATACCGTATACATCAACAGACAACTTCAAAATATATAAAATTTGGCCACTTTTCTGCTGATTCGCATTTTATTTTGAGACGTTTTCATTCCCAAGGTTGCGAGAGCAATGTCCAAAAACTGAAAATGAATTTTTTTAGACTTTACTCGGAAGACGCACGACCAGGGCCGCCTTTAGCGTTTGCGGGGCCCGGGGCAAAATCTAAACAAGAGGCCCTTAATAAAGTATCATTTGAAAGAATTAGATTTTTTTAATTTAACTATTTCTTTATTCAATGTATTTTTCTAATTTACTGTTTACGCAAGACGAAATTTAAATTGAAATAATTATTAATTATAATTTTTTTTCTAATTTTTCATTCAGCAAAGCCATTAATTATATCTTCTTAATCCAGTGATTCAAATAAAGCATTTTGTATTGCAATGAGTGTCGAAATTGGTAATCTTTCCTGAACCAGCCTCACTCGAAGATAATTTTTTTTTATTAATTTGAATTTTGAAAAACTTCTTTTGGCTTTTGCTGCTGTTATTGGTGTTAATACTTATAAATTAGTTGTTATATAGTATGGCAGGCTATTACTCCATTTCGCCAGAGTTTGTACCACATAGTAGCTCCACAGATTTTGCATGTCCGTCTTTGACATGGGGGGGGGGGCAATGTTTTATTGTTAAGCTCCTAAAAACCCAATTCTCAAAAGCCCGAATCTTACTCTTAGTTCTGATAAGTCCTGCTCTGCTGTCAACCCCAAAGGTCTCCTTCTTTCCCCATTTCGGAATCTGAACACTATCTAATTCATAACGTGTGTCCACTTGACTTTTTGCAAATCTGCTAGGCTAATCTTTGTCAGATATAAATGTCTATGGTTTGAATTTATAGTATACATGTTTTAATGTATTGATAATGCTTTAAACGAGTGTGTTAACTGCGTCCTAAATATGGCTGAAGTAGATGATTGAATATGGAACAATATGGATGAATGCCAGTAATCAGTTAACACAACATACACATCGCGAAAGAAAAAAAGGTAAAATGAATGGAAAATATATTCGATTGATATCTAGATATATTAATGAAAAAAAAAATTTTATAATCTTTTATCTCACCTATTGGTTATTATTTCACAGATTCCGGTTAATGCGATAACATGAAATAAGTTAAATAAAACGAAATACATTGCATGAAGAGTTTCTTTTTCTTGTAGTTACTTTATTTCTAGGAGATAAAGATATCCCCGGATTTCTTTTAGAAAAACATTCATATCTATAGCCACTTTTCAAGTCATAACTGATCTGATTTTTAGACCTGATCAAGATAGAGAATTTAGCACCAAATAGATGTCTTTTTTTTCAATATACAGGTAATTCTAGCTTATGAAAGAATACGGGCTTATGAGAATTCGAGCTTTTGGGGTGTAATCATTTATAGAGGACACGCGTTTGGATTCAGTCTCATGATCTCGACGATCGTAGCGCACACTTTAGATCTACGTCATCTTGTTCTTATTTTTAATAAAATTCCGAAGCTAACCTTTCAATTAGGATTCCTTATCCCTTTAACCTTTCAATTAGGATAAAAATCTTAAACTTTTATAGGCATTCTATTTGTTTGAATTATTTGGTAATATTAATAGCATCAAAAATAATTTACTTTCTTAAATAATTTTACCAAACCAATATCATAACAATTTTCATCCGTTAGAAATATTAAGAATTGTCTTTAGATTTTCATCGGGTACAAATTTTATTTTTGAGTCCAAAGATATCTCTATATTTTCTTTTTGTCGAAATTATTCTTCTGTATATGATATAGCTTTATCGAAAATGTGGTTAAAAATAATTAGTATAAGAAGTATTTCGTAATTTTTGCAATTTTATTTTTTCTTTCATTAACAAAAACTCGAGTACATTTTCTTTTTCCTAATATATTTCAATATTTTGTCAAATGTCATATTCACTAACACTAAAAGGAACTAAAAATCTTTTAAGCATTTTATTTGTGCTTTTTCCATATTCTACAAAAATTTTATTGACTCCTTAACTGAAGACATTTTGATGTATTAATTCATTTATCTTTCATGATAAAAATTAATTTCTCTAATCAAATTTGTGTTGAGTAAAGTCTAAACTATTGATGCATGTTGCATGATATACTCTATACATCTGTCAGTCAATTTCTATCATCTGTTTATCAATTTATTTTATATTTCACTATCTAACTTAATTATCAACTTTAACATATGTCATGAAAACAAAATTAGTAATTTTATGCATATACGTTAAGGAAAATCGAAGACACCTCTCACGTGCGTACACGCACATTATTATTCACTTAAATTATACACATAGAAATCTGAACATTTACGAAAAAATTTGAATTTATAACAATTTTTTAAATACGTTGGTACTAAAAGAAGGATTCCTTTTTCTTCATTATTTTTTGTGAAAAATTCTAATCTGCGAAGACTATGTACAAAACGAGCAATAACTAAACATCCGACCCAAAATGATGACGTCATGCCTTCCGTTGGAATTAACGACTGGCCCTGACAACTGACTAGGTCGCAAGGATTCCTGGTTAACAGGAAGATCCCTAACTCGTAAAAGACCTGCCATTTAAAATTCTTTCCGTTTTCAATTTTTATAACTTATTTTCTGATTTTTATTTTTCAAAAGGGTAGAATGCTTCTATTTACAAGAATGTTCTAGTTACAAGAATGAAAAAACAGTCAAAAATTGATAATCCTATGATATTTCGTCTTTGCTTGTTATATAAGTAGGATAGTAAATTCAAAATGTTATTAACAAGAGTAAAAATTTTAGTCAGATTGCGGGGCCCCCTAAAGCGCGGGGCCCGGGGCTTGGGCCCCGCTCGCCCGAGGCAAACAGCGGCCCTGCGCACGACTACTAAATTCTTTTCAGCTGGCAAATGGTCGTACAAACATCTATTTCGTTGAAACGACAACATATTTGCATTTTATACATCCATACTTACCCAAGCTCAAATTATACGTTAGTTTCTCAAGGAACTTGAGAAAAACTGAACACGCTTTGTTCGTCTGCCTTGCGCCCGGGAAAAAGACCCCTTGATTTGAGCTCGGGCAGGCTGAGACGACGCTATGGCGGCATACGCGACTCCACGTGACCATCCACGTCACTCGTGGGTCGGTGATCTAACGAAAGACAGAAAACATTTGACTAAATAAATATTTTCTACGTGCATAACGGCATGATGCACGGAATCATAGGTAAATCCTTTGCCTCTTCCCTCAAAATACATACACGCTTAATTATGCGTCACTTGAAATGTGTTTTTAAAAAGCTGCACAATGCAGTTCTGTGAGAAGAAAAGACAAAACTACTTCACTGGATCCGGATTCACTACGCGTACGCCTTTAAATTTGTTTCCATGTACGAATTCCTTGTTCTTCAACCAACTGTTTTTATTACTGGCGTTCCCGTTAATTGTCTCTTACAGGAGCGGATCTGCTGCTATTTCACTTAATGCACACAAAAACTCACTTCGGCATACCCTTTATCATCAAAATTTAATAGTTCAAGTAAAAATTTTGGTGGTCTCAACCTTTTGGCGTTGTAGGTTTTTCGATCACTTCTCCCTTAAATCCATCCCTGGTACTAAAATATAAAAAATTAAAATTGTAACAGTTAACTGGATATAGAAAACTAGTGCATTCCCATATTTTCCCAACGCTAACCCTTATGCCTACAGTCAATGCAATATATTAGTCAATATAATTCTTCCCTAAATGATCTCCAATTATTGAGAAACTTATTGCCAGAGAAGCCTTGTAGCTCTGCCTTCTTCCATGAGAAAAGATGAGTCGTGATTCGGGAGTATCACATTCGAATACAAGTGTAATCCTCTGAAATATCATGTATACAAGCTGAAAATTTATGTAAAATCTATAGGCCCGCAAGTTGTTTCCTTCTGTGGCATTCTCGGACAAGAGCTCTGTGTACTGAAAGCATGCAACAGCAATAAAAAGCTCCAACTACGAAATTTCCGGATTCTCCTTAAAACTGAGAAGAGTCAAAGAGGATAACGCCTGATGGGCACCCAGTGAACAAGAGACCTTCAAATCAATTGCTTTTCATGGATAATATAACTACAAAATTATTGTGCTGTAACGCAAAGCTGTGACATTAACGGGAGTTCATTATTTCAACAGGCTGACAATATTTTTTAAAAAGTAAGGCAATCAGTAACTGAAATAATGGTATTTCTTGGTACGCTTATAAACTACAAACTGACCCTATCGTCGTCAGGTTGGGAGTGCCATTTCACGTAAGATCACCGAAGTCAAGAAATAGCGGGCGCGGTCAGTTATTTTGCGGGCGAGTGAACAGCTTGTATATGGCCACACCATATACAAGTGGGATACGTGCATTAAAATCTGTAAACCCCTAAATCCTGATGTAATGAAATTGATCACTACAGCTATGGGTGCACGGACTTGGAGAACCCTTCAACTTCAGGTCTGTGCATAAATTGCGGAAGGAGTCTAATCTGTAGCGCCATCTGGTGCTTGCCTCAGTCAGAAAAAGTAAGTACATATCGTGCTCTCCGAGAAAGTATATAGCCTTACAAAAATTACATATAGGAAATTTTTTTAACTAAAGTCGTATGTAGAACAAGTCACTGTATAAAGAATACAAACAAAAAAACTGCGTACTAGTTCTAGCTTAAAATGACAAACAAAAATCATTTAATAAAAAAATTGTATTTCGATTTCTTTGATACATTATGCAATTTAATCAACGCTATTCAAATATACATGAACTGGCCAGATGAATAGCAAGGCATATTTATCCATAAAAGAAAAATTTTCGAATCTTTCTAAAAAACGACCCCTAACATGTCTTTACCCTGGACTTTCTTTTCCATTATTATTCGCTCACGGTGAGGAGATGGCAGTTAAGCTCACAACATTAGCTCCCCACCGGTTAATTTCTTTTCTATAGGTAATTACTGAGAGGAGTATGCGATTTGCCCTGATGTTATCTATGTTCCAGCAACAAGCGGCAAGTCAAACTTCAATCCACTTGAAGCTTCAGGGTCCTTGGATCTAAACTGAACTTATTCCTCAGGCCTGCACTTATTTCTCATATGATACTGAACTATAAATGAATATATGATTATGATTATTTATGATACTGAACTATAATTGAAACTTATTCCTCATTATGAAGATACCATATCATCATCGCCCTAAAGAAAGCCAGCGTATTGACACAAATAATAACAAGTCCTCCAACTTTGTCATTATTATTTGTGCTTCAATATGTTAGCTTTCTTTAGTATTACTAGCACAAAAGATTCATTTATCTTTTTTTTATATCATCATTAAAAAATAAGATTTTCGGTGTGTTCAACTTTTATTTTTGTTTTTCCAGCATGTGGAGGCTTTCACAAAATCAACAATAGTAAATACAGCATACATAAAACATGCATTCAGTAGTAAAATATGACCTTTGTAAAAATAACGCACAAAAAGTCCTTGAAAGTGAGAATATATTATTCAAGGGAATAGATAACCAAGTTGGCTTTTTTATACATTATACAGATTCGTCCAGGCAACTGATGTTGTTGTTATTGCTTATCCCCACTTGACTAGTTGCATCATAATGTCAATATGGGGTGAAGAGTGGCTTCCATTTAAGCGCACTCCAGTGTGCTGAAGACCGATTTCGCTCATATTTTGGGCTCTCAATTTTGAACCAATTTCCAAATAATTGAACATCTTCCTACTTGGAACCTCCATCGATAGTTTGAACATGAAGGACATGAACATTACGTGCACCAACTCCCATTAGCGTAACGGTCTCGCGTGTCAACCAGGCAGTAAGAGATCGTTCACCCTCCCAAGCAGTGACCAAGGTCTTTGCTGCTTGACATTCGGTGATCTACAATTCCAGTTTCTACCGACTAGTTCACGTCGAAACATGCAACTTATAAAAACACATACATGAGTTCAACACTTTTTCAGTAATTAGTTTCTTAAAAACATAATTACTTTGAAAGAGCTATGAAATGCAAAAGGTTCCTCTTCATCTTTCGTATACAATGTATACGATACAATAAAAATCCCATGTTTCTAAACTCATTTTTTATGGAGATTTCCTATATAATGAAACTAAGAACTAACCATAAGTTATTATATTTACTAGACGAGACGGGAGGGGAAACCGCCCGGCTGACGTCGGAAAGCAAATATAAAAGACAGGAAGTCTGTGACTCAACATGACTCGAGTCAGTAGTTCGGGAGCCATATGCTCTGACTGTATTAACAATATTTAATCGATAATAAATAGCATTCAGCATTTTCGCTCTGGCATCCGAAAAAATACTCTAGGATCATCATATACAACAACTGATGAACTGTACTTTTGACGTTTGTTAATAATTTCATTTGAATGCATTAGTTCTTCATTTTTTACATTAGAGCAATCTGGTGCAATTTGTTACTATGAGCTAAAAATATTGCGTCATCAACTCTAACAGTCGATGATTTTGATCCGTTTCCTTTACTCCAATGCTGATATTCATGGGCACGAACAAAAACATTTTGGTTTTCGACAAATGATTAATAAGATGCATAAGATCGATAATAATATTTTTGTGTGCAATGGCGAATGTAAAAGTGATTTTCAACGTTTGGATGCACAAATGTTAACGACGTACGAATTAGACATGATATAGTAGACGCTCTGAAGGTGAACACTCTGTTGTTTCATGCAGGGTTAAACGATACCATATTAAAAAAACAATATTTTTTTGATTGATTGATGATTTATCTGATTGAGATCAGATGCCATTTTACTGATAGCATTCTTGAATGTTTGCACCGATCTTTCTGATGATACTTTTCACATAAAAATTCCTGTTTCTCACTCGTCGAGATTTGCATATAACGGCGTCCAGCATATCTATGCCTCGTTGCCAATCATATTGGTATACCTTTAGATTCACAGAATCTTTATGGTTCCATTAATTAACGATATGCAATCGATCTTTCCTTATTAAACATCCCTTATGTTTAAACATCCCTTACGCTTAAACATCCCTTATGTTTAATATATCCTTAACAGCCCTGCGTTCCACAGTAACCCCGGAAATTAGACATTGGAAAGAGGAATTACAAAATTTAAGGCACATTTTAAGCATCTTCCTTTATTTGTTTTTGTTTTTATACTTTTCTTTATTTAGTTTGTCACACTAAAAGTAGACTGTCATGGCAATTACAGTAAATGTTCCAAAATAATAAAACAGTTTTGAATACTTACGTTCCTCAAACTATTATGTTATAAATTTTTGTATTGAAAAAAAATCAGGTAATTTTTTTAAAATTCAAAAACACTATCAAATATTTATATGTATTTTTTTTTTCAAATTTAAAGTACTAACAAATATTTTCGCTCTTATTTACACTGTACTAGAATTGTGCTATATATTTATATTGTTGGTAGAATATGTACCTCCAGAATAGGAGAAGTCTTAAATGTGTTTTAACCGGGGATAACTCTGTTTTCTGGTGGGACCGCCAGTCTTAAAAGAAAATGTCTGAGGCGTAAAGACTCAGGGGATACTGGTGCAAATACAGTAAAACTTCGGTAGAGCGACCACCCTGTGTTTCAACAAAAGGTAGTTGTTAAGAGATGTGGTTCGCTCCGAGGTATCGTTAGGTAGCAACGGTCTCTAGTTGTCAAAGACATAATGCGTGCTATATCTTTCATTTAAAAAAATAGCTTATTAAAATATATATTCGTGATGTAGCGCTTAAAAAATTCTATTATTTCAGTTTTTTTTCCTTTTACATTTTCTAAACGTTTCGCAATAAATTGGTTTTTTGGTTATGTATTTTGTTTGCAAATATAGAGATTATACTAATAAATACTCATCCGTCATGTATTGAGATTGAAGCATCAACTAGTTAATATATTTTGAAGTTTCTTGAGTTGAAATAACTGAATTATGAACATAAACTGTTAATGTCGGTCTAATAACAACTTGCGGTCAACTTGTTATAACCAACGATGCTCCATGTCTGCTTCCTCACGCTTTTTTCCTATAGAACCCCTTTCTGATTTAGTATTATTTGTTTGGTGAGAAAATTCTTCTGTATTTCTTGCAATAAATTGAGAAATTAAAGGTCAAAACGGTTTATATTTGTCAAAAAATTAGAAAACTCTGGAACTTAGAAGATACAAAACTGGTTGTTTATAAGGGTTGCTTTGGTCGTTAATCAATGGTTTTACTGTACTATAATTTGCTTTCCCGAAATACAAGTCTAATTGCAGAAAGGCAAGTTTTACAAGCAATCTTCTCTGTTTTATGAAACGACATAAACCACGTGTAGTCAAACCTTTTGGCCCGAGGACCATATCAATATCAATTAATTCGTAAGGTTATCGATATCTAAACAACCTTGAACAAATAACAAATGCAGAAAATGTATATGAGGAAGAGGTTGGTGGTTTTACATTTACAAAAATGATTAGAACAATACTGTGTAAGACTACAATGTGCTTACCTTAAAATGTAATACATTGTAACTATAGCATATTTTGAAGGGGACATTTTTGTTATAGTTCAACATTACAAATGATGTTGAATTGAAACTGAAATAATACAAAAATTTTTGTTATATGAACAATGAAACGACAATGTGACACAATATATATGATACGCAATGAGTGAGTGCTTGAACAGATAAAGTTTCATGTTTAGGGGCATTTCTTGTTCAAATAGTTTTCAATGATAATTTTTAGGCTTACAATCTACATCCGATGGGCCAATCTTGGGAAAATAACGTGAATATTTATTTGTCATCCTGTCTTTTATAAACGGAAAAGAAATCTAAATTGGAAAAATCCTGGCTTGTAGTTATTTCGAGCTTAAGATACTTAATACGCTGACCAGTGTGAAGTTATTAAAAGACTAAACATAGGCCAACGAGTTTTCCTCTGCTTTCTTACTTAATCTTTGTATGAGAAAGATTACTTTGCTAGCAGATCTTTTTTGTTTTCCCATCAAACTAATTTTTTATTGATTAAAATTCCTTGGTGCGAAGATCCCTAGAGTGAATTACACACCTTTGAGTACAAGATTTTTGTACCTTATGATTTTTAGAAATCATGTTTTCGAAGGAAGGACATCGAGAAAATGAGTGCAGGAAAATATGTAGTACAAGATAATGCACAAAAAGAATAATAAAAAGCAGTTTTCTTACATTAGGTCACAACGAAACGTGTTCTCGACATAAAAATGCCGACAGAACAAGAGTTTGTAGCAATGTTGCCAGTGTACAGAATCGAACTCCGGACCATCGGATTACGAGATCAATGACTTATCACATCGCCTAAAACGATCGACGTAAAAGAATGGATTAAAGGACTATTTACTGACAAGGTTGTCTTCGCTACATAAGCTCCCCTCCGAGTGACAACGAATGAGAGAGTTGATAGATGTAACAAGAATATTTTGGCAAAGCGTTGGAGGCGTGGCCCTAATGGGCACTAAATCACCATGACAACGTTGTGAGCGATAACCGTAAGCAGAACTTGCGTGTTCTTACAAAAACTTGCATTGTATGCACTTTGTGAAAGACGCCGTATATGCGTAGACGGTGTTCTCTCCAAATTTAAGGGAAGTGAGTCGGCTGAGTTAGTTCGGGAATCTCACAGATGCTATGCTGCAATTGAGTGTATGCATGCGTAGATTCTGTGCAGTTGCGATCAGATTCTGTGCAGTTGCGCAGCCACCTGTCGATTCCTTTTTGAAGTTCAATTCATGTTCTTGGTAACCAATTGTGGCGTGGGTGACGTTGTCTGGAATCGAAATACGGACCATCAGCGTACACGACACAAGCGACATGTCCACATCACCTACAGTATGTGTAATAAGAATCGCCATCTGCCAGGATATTAATGTTGTCATACACTGGTAAAAGAAATTAAGAGAATTTGCATATTTTATCAAATTGCAAGAAAAGAATGGAACTGAAGGAAACACCACTACTGCTAGATAAAAATGCATATTTTGTACGGCAAATACATAAGATTACACGAGTGCGTAGGTGGAGCCAGCAGAAAAACAGGCTTTATAAGCGCGTGGAGAAGAAGACAATGCGGCAATCCGTTTATTCACATCGGAACAGTAAAAATGACTCACCACCAATGTTAAGATGATGGAATGAGGCGGCAAATTATGGGGAGGCTAGAGGAAGGCCGATCGCAAAGCCAGATATACCGAGAGTATAGGTATGAGGTCTTGGAGTCCTATTTTCACCTTTTCCGGGATGCAGTGGCCCCCGACTTCCTGTTAATGGACGATAACGCGAATCCACATAGAGTTCTTCTGGTAGACGAATTCCTCGAGAGTGAGGATATTCGCCGGATGTATTGGCCAGCAAGGTCTCCAGACCTAAACCCAATCGAGCATGTCTGGAACGCTCTGGGGAGGGCAACTCCAACTCGCAATCCCCCCTCCGAGAATCATCCCGGAACTGAAAGCAGCAATGCAGAACGAGTGGGACCAATTGCCACAGGCACTGCTGAACAGCCTTATTTCCAGTAAGACATCACGCTGCGAGGCCTGTATAGCTGTAAGAAGGGACCATCCCCACTATTGTCTAATTTCTTTTGTGCATTCTGTAACTGCTGTTTCAGACTTCAGACTTTCATGCATGTTACGCACGAATACGTGTGTCTCTTATCACTGTTGCATGTTTATTTTGTTTGTATTGTATCTACCTATGTTCACACCAAATTTTATTAAAATCTGTCTAGTAGCTCTGGTGATCGTAGATCAAATATGAAAATTCTCTTAATTTCTTACACCAGTGTATTACGACAGTGCGGCTTTCCTTTTCAGCAGAGCGGCCTTCGATATATGTTAACTCCTATTTGGAAAAAAAAATGAATACCATAAAGGAATTCTGGAAATGACGCAAGTAAACGCATATTTTCAGCCCATTTAAGCTATAGTGTGTTATGCAAAATGTTATAACTTCAGAGTGGCCACGAATGCATGAGCAGAGCAGCGTCTTTTGAACTGTGCTGCTGAAACCTTTTAAATAAAAAGTGTAGCGGTACGTTGAAAATAATCTATGCTAGCAGATAGGCATAACATATGAGCAGATAGCATATGAACTAGCAGATAAACATAGAATATACAAATGTGCTATGTTTAACTGCTAGTAGTAAAAAGTTAGACGAGATGTAACTATTCCTTTTGACGAAAGAGCGCGACATTTTAACAAAATACGGCGTTTGGAAAGGGAAAATCATCGGTCTTTGTGAAGGAGAATTTTCTTATCGTGCAGGAACAGCTCATGTGCAGCTTAACAGCATCACAGTGAGGCGAGGTTGGAAGCAGTGGACTGAAAAAAACCGAACAGCTCGGAAATCCAAGAGTGAAATACCGAAAGGGGTGATGACAACGCGTAATGATCGACACCTGGTCCGCATGGCACTGATGAACCGTACAGCTGCCTCTACCCAGTTTGCAGCATGTTTGTCTGCTGCTACAATCACTGTCTGCAGCGCCAATTCGTCGATGACTTCTGCACCGTGGACTTCGTTCTAGAACTCATGTATACAGGATCCTTCTGACTCCAAATAGTTGATACCTACGGCTGCAAATGGGTTCAGTAATATAGAGACTGGCGTGCAGATAGGCAATAAGTTTTTTTTTTCTTTGATGGATCCCGCTTTAATTTGCGGTACTACGATGGCCTTATTCGTGTTAATCGCTATGCTGGTGGATGCTACTGCCCAAAATGCATCACGTAAAATCATGGTGAACAAAGACCCAGATTTATGTATGAAATCTCGTACTAGAGCCAGAAGTCGTTTCTTTCCTTCAAGACGTTCTTGGAGATACAGCTTTCTTTCAATAGGATAATACCCGCCCATTAATTGCAATGGAGGTTTTTTGCAGAACACATACAATTTCGTCCTTGGCTTGCTATTCCCCGCAGGGGCGTAGCAATTCAAAATCTATAGGAAGGGCTTAGCTCACGTATTATAGTCAAATTAATAATAGTCAATAACTAACAGACAAAATTAAATGATTATATGTTTTAATCAGCATAATTATAACAGTATTGAATTCATTGCTTAATTACGTATCCGTTTTATTAATTATTAGTTAAACTTTTTGAAAAATTGGGGGAGTTAAACGCACAACACTTTGCTACCGAATGAGGGTACTTCTGAGCGCCCCCTTTTCTACGTACTGATCTCCTGGATTGTCGTCTGATGAATATGAGTGGAATTTCGTTGGTCAGCACATGTATATAAATAATATGAATATTCTTTTCCAGGTGGATATTTAAGGTCAGTTTGACTCCATTCCTCGTTGTATAGAAGTACTTATTGTAGGTTGTAGTGTCTAAACGTCTAAACTATTCAGTGGCGTACGCAGGTTTGCTTAATTAAGAAAAAAAGCAAAAAAATTCTTCCTGACCGTCTCATCTATAAAATATGCGGAGGCATTCAGTTTGTCAACAATCATCTCGTCACTTTGTCGACAGTTACGTTTCGTCGACAGGTATATTTTATTGACAGGGACATATCGTCGGCACGTGCTGTTCATAAATTTCGCCTACAAATAACAGAAAGCTTTGGCGTGGCATTCCCATCCATGACAAAGTGCACGTCATGTTTCCCGATTTTTTTCTTCCCGATTCCTAAATGAGACATATATCAAAACGAATTTTCATTCAGTGCAATCGTTGAAAGAAAAATTTTAATCTTGTGCAATTAATCATCAAAAGCAAAACAGTTCTTGAAAGTAATCTTAAATCACTTCCTTATAATTACAGTTTCTTTCAAAAATCATATTTTTATACAAATTGCAAATATTTGATTATTAGTGCACATTTTTTCGATATTAAAAATAGTTGTAATTACCTAATGTAAGAAAGAAAGAACTGGAAACATAAGAGAAAGAAATACGGTAACTAATAATCTTAGATTTTGGTAAAAACCTTTTCTTTTCTTGACGTTATCATGACCTTCTAATAGAATCTCTTTTTCCTTGATAATTCTAATTTGCAAAATTCCGAAATTTAGCATTTTTCAATGAAGCATTCCGAGGACAAAACATATTTGTTGACCAAACGTACCGTCTATCAAAAGACCTGTCCAACAAACCCGTCAACCAAGTACCGACCAAATGCTCTATCATCGAACCTATCGACCAAATGATCTATCGACGAAATAGTCTGTCGACGTTATGAACCTAATCCAAAATATTTTGGGCACCCTCTGAAAAGCTCCTGTACACTATACACAGATTTCGGACACTTCATATCGTTTTTCTGCTTTAAAAGTGTAATCTATTTGTGCCAATACAAGTCGTTTGTACATTGTATATTTCATTTAATTCACAATGTACAAACTGTGTACATACAGTGTTGCAGTTTTTTTTTTACAAACACTAGTTGAAGTATTTTACATCGGAACCTCAAGTCATTGTCGATTCTCAATTTGTATGTACATTTTAAGTTGAAAGAACTTATTTTAATATCAACTTAAATAAACTTATTGAGTTGAACTTATTTTAATATCACCTTATTTCTTACTTAATTTGGTTTTAGTTTTATTAGTTACCCCGACCTCCTTGTTACTTATATCTTTCTGGGATTCCACAATATTAACTCGTGAACACTTGCCGAGTTATAAGGATGGTTGGTGATTGCGTGCTCGGGCATGCTCATCCAACTGTAATGCTCCCTTCTAGATGCAGTGTATGCAAGAATATGTCCAGGCCCTAAGTTGACTGCGTGCCAACTTACAAACCTGATGGCCCGGGTTCCAAAGTGACCACTGAAATTTTCGGTATTTCGTGGAATGGACATGCAAAACTTATAGGTCTGAAAGATATGATGTAGGTGGGCAGGGATTTGATACAACTCCATTGGATGATGCTTCAATGAAACCGTCTTGGGACCGCTTAACCAAATTAGTCGATGACTATGTTTGCAAAACTGTTATCGCTTCCTTAATTGACTGTCCCATAGTTATCTTGCTGTATAATATTTCCGTTTTTCCCACAATATACAGTTTTTCTTTTGCAAACTCTCTCTAGATATTTTGCGCCTCTGCTTTTAGTAATAAGGAAAATTGGTGGATGACTGACATAATCACACACCATGATTTGCTGTACTCAAGTTTCTTAGAGTTTGTTTCCTGTTTTGCGTTTTCAGATAATGTGTACACAGTACACACACATGAAAGGTGAACTGGGAATATTGATTAAACATGTGTTGTGCAATTGATAAATAGAATCACCATCGAACTGCTTTAAGCATGTAAGCTGGATGTGTAGAATTGGCTGAAATAGACCATGAGAACACTCATTGGCTTCAGAACTAAAACATCCAGTCTTTGAACTCAGCTTGACCACCGAAAGCCTCCATGTCATGCAAGATTGGCACTAAAACCTCTTGGTTCGAAGTTTCTTTCGTATAAACAAACGGTGAATGTATAGAAAGACTCGAGTTCTTCATGATTATCTCATGTTACCTTAATCAACTGCCTGCACAAATCGGTAAACGAGGTTGTAATGTACGGTAATTGCCTCTGGTGAGTGAATAAGGTGTAATGAACGTGGGGCATATCGAAACGTCGTCTCTTATGTTAAAGAAAGATCCCTTTTTTATGTTTTTAGCTGTTAAAAATAGTCAACTAATTTATAAACATGCCGTAAATGGTTTCTTAGGATTTCTGTGACCCTCTCCACGGAAATGTTTCGACTGTTTGTTGAGTTTCATATTTTTTACAAATTTTAAAATAAATGGTAAAACTAATTAAAGCTTTATATGTTTTTTTCTTTCGTTTTAAAAAGTTTGGGGTTAATTTTTTGTGTTTTACATCCAATTTCCACCTTATTTTTATATGGCAGATTTACTTTAAACTAATAGAAGTTTAAATCAAGTTTGAATATTTAGATTCGTATTTTGGACAGTTTCTAGATTTTTCATTTATTCATATTTCTAAAAATTTGTGATCATTTTTACAGGGAATCACAATACATTTACAATTTTTTACTGAAAAAATTTGTTGTTCCTTGCTGCAGAAAATCTTTTTGGCTGCTCTGTTAACGGAGAAATGCATCGTAATCACTACATATTCTAAAGTCGCTCCAACCATGGAGACAATGCGTTTGATCTTAAAATTTGATGCACGTCTCGATTGCAACAAGTATTTACAGCGATCATAATGAATAATAATTATCGTTTTAATAAATTATGTTATTAATAAGCAATAAACTTTTGGAAACAGGAATGCTAGAGACTTATTCATTTTTCTTATGTAAAGACAGGACCTAGCACACGTCACCATTTTCTTCTAGGTTTTTTAAATTCTAAAGCAAAATGATGATATGATTGAAATTACAGTATGAGGAAGCTGATTAAATACATCTGTGGATGCGGGATGATTTCTGTGCGAATAAAAAGATTGAAAATTCCAGGAAAGTAGGCAAAAAATGACCCCTTATATCAACATTAAGGCATTTACTTGTAGAATTGTAGCCTTTCAACTAAAGAAGTTTTCCCTTTTTTTTTTTTTTT
>Ga0115856_100378_pt1 | contig 16524 bp, 12 predicted proteins | sample InSIn4gowninarea_FD_83870 | JGI IMG/M metagenome (GOLD analysis project Ga0115856, IMG submission 83870)
ATTAGGACCATTGGGACGCCAAAACCAAGTAGCAAAATCCTTCTGAGACTGGGTTACCTTTTCAGCTAAAGAGAAGGCAATTTCCAATCAAAGTTGCCTTTGCAATGACAATAAATAAGGCCCAAGGTCAAACTCTTGATAAGGTTGGAATTTTCCTTCCTGAGCCAGTTTTTGGGCATGGACAGCTTTATGTTGCTTTCTCAAGAGTTAGGAAACAATCTGATGTAAAGATCAAAATCATAGATGGACCCAATCAAGGAAGGTTGATTGAAGGCTCTGATGCAACATTTACTAAGAATGTTGTCTACAAAGAAGTTCTTCAAACATTTCAATAGGTAAGAGTTAACGATTTTTGATTAGCCGGCCGCTAACCGCCCTCCCCAGAGGGTCGGGGCAAGATGCAGAGACGCGTCTGCCCTGGGTAACTTTTCAAATAGGGCATTGGAAAGTTAGCTGAGATCTCTGCGGCAAACATTTGAAACTGCGTAGACCGTTACAACGGGCTGATTTTACTTGTCTTATCTTAATTTTGTGAATTTAAGCATTTCGTATCTTATTGAGATTGTCGCTTGAGCGTTGTTGAATGTTTCGAATTTTTGATATTTTTTATGTGGAGGTATCAGCATAACGGATAATAGACACCTTTTGGTATGTTAGCATAAGGGCCACCACAAGCTAATCATTAGTTTACATATTTTTGTTTCAGTCGTATCCCGAGTCGTAAGAATATATTTCACAGAACTCCTGGTATGTAACAGTAATTGTTGTTTTAAGGGGGCAGGCTCCTTTTAACGACTGTGAAATACCCATTTTGAATGGTATTTTCTAAATTTAATATCTCACAAACTGTTGTATACATTCTAACACTTTGTTCACACAAATATAAAGCATAGTTTCTTTTGTTATAACTAATTTTTTATTGCATACTTAAACGTAACAATATTTTTTATTTATAGACAAAGTTAAAAGAAAATTATATTTTAATTTTGTCGTTTCAACACCTTGCGCAAGTTTACAAGTTAAATAATTTATGTATTGGCATAAAAACTTCTTTGCTGCACACTAAAAAGGTAACATTACAACATGCACCTAATGCTTTATTCTTAAAATGTTTAAACAATATTTTAAAAGTTTTGATTTTGTATACTCTGAAATTTTAACAAATATTTTTTGAACAAAAGAAAATAAAAAATATAAAATAAAATCAAAATCACTTAATTTTAGGTGGAATCTGTAGAAAAACATCATACAAGTATTCCTTAAAAATTTTATTGAAATACCTTCAACAGTTATTTTAGAATCTTGCGCAAGGTGTTGAAACGACAAAAATAAAATATAATTTTCTTTTAACATTGTCTATAAATAAAAAAATATTGTTACGTTTAAGTATGCAATGAAAAAATTAGTTATAATAAAAGAAAGTATGCTTTATATTTGTGTGGAAAAAGTATTAGTATATATATAATAGTTTTTGAAATATTAAATTTAGAAAATACCGTTCAAAATGGGTATTTCACAGTCGTTGAAAGGAGTCTTCCCCCTTAAATCTTCCATAAGAATTTTTTGCATGCTTTTTGTTTTCCCAAGTTAATATTACTGCGCACAAATTAAAAAAATCCGCATTTTATATTTTCCCTTAAAATCTATGGAAAAAGCAGTTTTAATTTGTGTGTAGTTTAAAAATATTCAAAATTTCAATAAATTGTTTTATTGTTTTAAACATCTTAAAAATGCAGTAGAAGTCTTTTTTACAGTTGCGTAAAGCTCAATGAACTGGTGCTAAAAGCCAAACTCCGCTCTCTGGAAAATATTTAATTTTAGCGACTACGTGGAATTTGTTAGTCATTTTTAACCATTGGAAAATGGTTTTGCCTTTGTTTTGGATCAAGTGTCTACCACATTTATTCGATCGCTGATTGGTGAATTCAAATTTTGTAATATTTTTGATTGGTGAAGATTTTTTTTATTCTCGTGTGAATAAAATCTACGTTGAATTTTAAAAACACAAATTAATGTGGTGTTTAGTCGTTTTTCTATATTTTTGATGAATAAAATATTATTTCAACACGGTGGTGACACGAAATTGGGTGTTCTAGTGTAGAAAATGACGGAGATCAGAAACTCAGTGGCAAACATTTTATTTTTAATTTAGAAGAGAGACATTAATTTTTAATGCATATTTCTGCTGCCCAATCTTGAATCTGTCAAGAGGATTCACAAAATCATTAATTCTTTGATGCCATGGAAACGGTTTTGCTTACGGTCGTAGAAGCAGGCGATAATAAAAATCAATGCAGAGTTAATTATTTTTCTACATTTTTCATTAAAAAAAACTAATAAACAAAAAACCATTTTGCAGATTACAGATGCAAACATCATTTTCTAATGGTTAAACTGGAATGCCAACACCCTGACAGTTCCAAGTTTTCCTTTTAAGATTTGTTTCCTGAGAAATTTCAGTAGTAAGGAAAAACATGAGTAGCATTTTGTTTATCTCAATTTTCCTTGAATGTTATTCCATTTGCTTTTGCGATGTAGTGCCATGTGTATATGCAAAATTGCTTATCTTGTTTGCACGTGTGCAACTAAGTTTATTTTTCTCAGATTTGTTTTTTAATTTTGTTTTTGAGCGACTAATATGTATTTTGCGATTTTTTGAAATCTCCGTTGGAAAGATACTGACATTGCAAAATAATTTCAAACATATCCTGAAAGATTCTGTTGGATATCTTTTGCTGGCGTCTGAAGAATGGATAATGTCTTCAACAAAATTTGGTTCGCAGTTTGCTTGTAATGTATGTATATTACGAATATACACTCGTGCTATACTTTTTTTGAGTGGATGAAGCATTTATCAAATATTTTACTTTAATTGCTTGATTTTTATGCTTGTGTTATTTTTTCAAGTAGGCAATGCATTTATTAAATTTTATAGTTTTGAAATTGCTTATTGCTTGTTAAAAACATATATATGTTGTTAATTATTTCTAAACTCAAGATAACTGATTCCATTGTTAATAGCAATGTACATTAAAACTAGATTACATTAAAACTAATTTTTTCAAGGTTTCAGGAGAAAAAAAAAATGTTAAGTTCAGAGTCATTGCTATTTTAAAAGAGTACTTGTTGAAAAAAATCATATGTATGTTTTTGATTATTTTTAAACTAAGGATAACTGATTTAATTCATATATAGTGATAATGTGCATTGAAACTAGTTGCGTTTGTATGAGGAATAATAAATTAGTTCAGGAAATTCAGGAGAATAATTGTTAAGTTCAGAGTTATTGCTATCTTAATAAAGTTCTTTTTGAAAAAAATCGTATTTATGTTTTTTATTGTTTTTAAACTAAAGATCATTGATTTCATTATTAATAGTAATGTATATTGCAACTAGTTGATTTTGTATTCTGCCAAATAAATTAGTTCAGGATTTCAGGAGAAAAACTGTTAAATTCAGAGTCATTGCTATCTTAAAAGAGGTCTTGTTGAAAAAAAAATGTATGTTGTTAATTATTTTTAAGCTACGAATAATTGATCCCATCATTAATAGTAATGTACATGGAAACTATTTGTTTTTTTTATGAGTAAGAAATATTTAATTTAGGATTTTAGGCGAAATGTTGTGCGTTGGGTAACACTGCTGTCTTAAAAGAGTACTAGTTGAAAAGAAGTCATATATGTACGTAATTAATTATTTTTTTTAAACTAAGGATAACTGTTTCCATAATTACTAGCAATAAATATTAAAAATAGGTTTTTAATATAACTAATAAATAACTAAATTCAGGATCAAAATTTTTTATGAAAGATCTTGACAAGAAATATTAAAAACTAATTTTATTTGTCAAATGATTGGTTCAATAAGTGGGTCAATGTCCTTCAAGAAATTTCGAAACAATTAATATACGTAGCAAAATTCAAAAGTTTCCGGCCTCACATGTAAAAAATCATCTGACAACAATTTATTCTTGTAGACATGTAGAGGCAACTTTGAATAAATAAATTGAAAAAGTTTCGTCCTTTTGGCTGGTTTAGTTCTTTTTTGACAGCTATTTAAGTGAGTGCATTTGTTCGTTTTACCAAAAATGTTTAATATTGCGTACCGTGCGGTCATACAATTTTTAACTAAAAAAGGTGAAAATCCTAATGAAATTTAAAACGTTTTAGATGATATTTAAGACGATTCTTCCTTTTCGTATTCAACAATGAAAGAATGGGCAGAACAATTTTTCCTTGGACAAGAATCTATCGAAGATGATTCTCGTCAAGGGTGGCCATTGGAGAAGCTGGCATTAGAAAATATTGTTTTTTGTCATGGAGGAAATATCGAATAAGAGGAGGTTAAAATCAAAACGATAGCAGCACTAATGGAGCACTCCAAAACATCTCTCTTACGCATTCTGCATGAGGGACTTTACATGAACAAGATCTCAGTAAGATGGGTGCCTAGACTTCTGTCATCGATTCAAAAACAACTGCGCGTTGTTACAGTGCAAATCAGAAACTATTTACAATCAGTTGTAACTGGAGATGAAACAATGGTTTTCTATTGTAATCCTCTATCAAAGAGGGAATCCATGGAGGCGAGAAAAGTTGGTGAAGCTCCATCAAGAAATCCAAAGGTGCAACAATCAGCGAAAACAATTATGGCAATACATTTTTGGAACTCTCAAAGAACTCTGATGATAAACTTTAAACCAAGAAACAAGACTGAGAATGGAGATTATAATGCAAGTCCTTTATATTAGTTGCGTTAAGAAATGTAAAAGAAAAGCCGTGGAATGTCGAGTTGAAGAAGTGAAGAAATCAGCTATCAAACATTTTGCTAACAAATCTTCAGATTACTTTTTCAGGGTCATAGAAAAGATAATTAAAAGACGTAAAAAGCGCATTAAAGTACAAGGGGACTAAATTAAAAAGTGAATTACCCCTTTTTTTAACTTTATAGATGTTACAAGTATATTAGGCCGGAAACGTTTGTTTCTTACTACGTACTTTATGTGTGTGTGTGAGAGAGAGGGAAATAGTTTACCATTAAATTCCGCCCTTTAAAACTTCAACAAAATTAGCAACGTAAACTTGATTGCTCAGCTGATTGTAGCTTCGATAGAAGGAAAGATAATTAACTGACACATGACAGCATTATCAAAGGAAGAATGAGTTATGAACGCGAGTTAATTATTTCCTGCGGGAAAATAATCATTAAAGATTTTGGGTTTTAAGTTTGAAGCAGAGACTAGCTAAGTGTCGGCAACAATTTCATTAAATCCTCGAGATAAGTGGACATAGCTTAATATTCCTCCGTATGGAAAAGTTGTTGTACCTTAGTTGGCTTAAACTATTCTGTTAATTAATAATGTTTTCAGGTACAAGCTTAAAGTGTTAAACTATTTTAATGCATCTTGCTTCTTTTACTCATTAGTTATCTAATAAATATGAGTTACATATTTTTCAGTGTTTTAATTTTTCATTAATCGAATGCAGAACAAATTGATGGCTGGCCTTTATTTTCACAACCGTTGATCATAGACCTATAATCCAAATGAAAAAAAAGTTACAGATGAAGTAAATATTCATGATATAGCATTTTAAATTCTAAAATCTATTTTATAAAATTTACGCAACCTAACTTTTACCTAATTATATTCATTCTTCTATTCTAGCTCCTGATATTTACAATGAAAGCTCCCAGTAAAATTTGGTATCTTAGCGTTCCGCATTATCCCAACAAATTCACTACATTACTTTTTTAGAATTTACGTTTCACAAATATTTCTTCTAATTAAATACGACCGTAATTGGATGAAGAATACGTCATACGTTTTGGAGTTCTGTTGAAAGCAATAAAAACTGATTTAATGGCTATGTATTTGGTAGCATACCACTTCTTTATATTTCTATATTTTCTACCAATATAATCTTCATATAGTGAATATTTTCCATATAGTTCATATTTTTTCCGGAAGATAGGGAGCATTATACTTAGGACTAATGTTTTCTTAAATTAATTGATGCCAGTGCCAATGCTTGGAAAATATAAGCATATATAGGGTGTCTCAAAATTTACGCAAGATTTGAATTAAGTAGAAAACGCAGTTTTTTGGTTCAAATACATTTTCTTTTCATTGAAGTACAAAGTACACAGGATAGGGTTTTGTATTGAATAGTACGTCCAGCAAATGACCTCCACGGATTTCCTGGAACATACGCACTCTTTTGTCGAATTTTTTCATAATTTTTACACATAAATGTAGCTGAATTTCGTTGATGCAGCATTGAATCTCCTTTTTTATTGCACGGGTGGATGTGAGCTTGTTAACAGAGACATCTGACTTCAAATAACCTTACAGAAAAAAAAATCAGTGAAGTTAAATCACATGATCTGGGGCTCAATTCTGATCACCGAAACAAGAAAGTATACGATTAGAAAATGCTTTATGTTGTAACTGGATTTTTCATAGACTGTGTGGCATATCGCATTGTCATGTTGTAACTACATGTCCTCCACATCAATACTATCCAATTTAGGCAGAAAGAACTCAGTTACGTCGCAATATCGAGCACCAGCAACCGTAATTGCTCGACCAGCCTCATTTCCTAATAAGCATGCTCCAATGATGCCTCCATCCCAAAATCCGCACCAACAAGTGATACGTTATGAATGAATTTGTATTTCGACAGTCATGCGTAGGTTTTCTGAACCCGAAATGTTGTAATTTTGAAGATTAACAAAGCCATCAAGGGGAAAATGGGCTTTATCATTTAGGATGATTTTGTTCGAAAAACCAGCGTTCACTTTTTGTTGTTAAATAACCCATACAACAAAATCTCTTCACTGTGCATGGACATTAGGTTTCAGTTCTTGTGTCATTTGGTCTTTTTAAGCACTGAGACGCAGTTCTTTCGTCAGCATAGTCTGTAGAGAGCATTTTGAATGCGCAAATCTTGTTCATGACGATGAATCCATGTTTCTGAACTTCCACCAACACTCTCACGCACTGTTTCGATATTACCACTTGAACTGCTTGTTATTGGACGGTTAGTGAGTTTATCGTCCCCAATTCATCCGGTTTCGATGAAACTTTCAATTACTTTTTTCATATTTGACAAATTGAAACCAATAACCTGACCATACATTATGCGAAACTTGCGAACTGTAGCAGCCAAGATTTTATTATTTTTGAAATGCTATCCAACAATGAAAATAAGTTGTTATTTTGTGCAGTGCTGCATTTTTACTAACCCTAAGTTGTCGTCTGTGGAACTGTTTCCTTTTTTTGGTTCTCAACACTAAATTAGTTAATTTTCTATGCAATTCAAATCTTGCGTAAATTTTGGGACACCCTATATTTAAAAAAAATCGAACAACTATAAATTTAACACACTCTGCCTTTCAGCAGAATTCGCCATTATCATGGCTGATGCCACTACAGCGTTTTTGAATCAAAATAAAAGTGTTACCGTAGTTCAGCCAGCACGATCTAGTTATTTCTATATCTATGGTCGCTGTACGGTCATTTTTTGCACACGAGGGCTAATTAGACCGGGACCTACTGCTTAAAGTGAATTCCGAACCACTACAAACACCCAAGCCAGATTAACATTTAAACATCAAATCGAACCCGCGAACTGCTGAACTGTAGGCCATTCAGAAGTGATCAAAGGGACATTTATACTTGTTAAGATGGCTGTCGCTATAACTTGCTCATCGAAGACTTGTGGTCTTGTTTTGTACGAAGATCCTGTTTCTTTCAGATCACACTTTACATTCGGTTGTTGTATTGCAAAGCTTTTACAAAATTCATCAAATTACATACGTATTTTTTGTCTTCCTCCGCCGCCTTCTATCTCGTTCTGATCACTTTTTTATGGTGTTGCCTTTTACATTTGTCATTTGTATTGTATTTCAGTTTTTACTAATTAAGCATCAAAGTAATAACAAATAAAATTGAAATATCCTTACGCCAAAAATTCGTTAAGACTTAATATTATTACAATAAATTCTTTCTAATTTGTTTTTGGACATCTTACGATATAATGTAAGGGGAGGCTGCAAGATAGACACATGCTTTTTTGGAAAGAAAATCACGTTTTTATTCGTCGTAAATGTGAAGTACAGCAGAAGATTTAACCTCAAAAATAATCCTTAATAAATATACTTTTTAAGGCTGTCTTTAGCAGTGTCACAGGAAACAAAACAATCCCTCAAGATATAGTCTGGCTCCGATAACTTGGCAGATGAGCCACGTGATTTTGGACGAGTTTATTACCTTAAATCGGTGACAGGTAGAAACTTCCGAGGATAACCGTGCTCCCAGAATTGGCGATAGATGCAAAAATTTAGCGAAAAAAAAAAGTCGCATTTTGCACGTGCTTTTAAACATAACCTTGTGAATTTTAGAAAACAGAACAAAATATATTCCATCGAAACCAAAATTTACAATAATAATCACGATCTAATTGAAAGAGGTTATCATTAAATTTTATTTTTTAAATCTGAGAATGGCATTATTTTGGTTCTTTAGATGAAAATTTAAATTTCATTTTCAGGAATTTCTGGATGGAAAAAAATTTGCAAAGAACACAAACTCCAAACTGAACAAGAAGAAAATAATTAAATATTTAAAAAATACATACACTCAGAAGTCACAATTTAATAAAAAGCGGAACAAGCAGGCCGTTGAAGTTGTATTTTTTTAATACGAGCTCACGAAAAGGCAAAAAAACAATACGATTCTTTCATTCAGCTATCCAACCCTAACAATGCTTGCCTAGCGGCAGTTTTTTGAGGTAACCCTTCCGTATTCCCCCGCAACGAAATAAACTCTTCCAAGGCCGAATGCCTTCTTATCAGAGCCAGACAATAATCTGAAATATATCGCTTCCAAATCATTCACAAGACATTTGTTGAATAATTCTGAATAAAGAATAGAAATGCAAAATACTTCTTTTACAGTACGGCCTGAAATAAACTGGCGTACCTGTGATCCAGGTAGCCAAAGGTTCTATCACGCACATTATCATCCACATGCGTACTCTGTGTTATATCTTTTCAGTTCTATCACTGAACGGCTTACAGAACCTTGTGAACAATTTTACTTCTTCGCTGCCATTCCTTATATATCCCTCTTTTGCACTCTCGTCATTGTGACGTACTATCGACGTCATTTGGTGACTTCCTGTAATTTTCATACTAGTATTTAAAAAGAAAAGACGTTTGGGATGTTTCTACAATGTGAAAATTTTAAGAGTTCGATTTACTGTCAAATACGCAGCACCTTTGTAGACGTTACACAATTTTAATACTTACCAAATTCTGCTAAATGTTTGCTAATGTTACTATTTTATTTTAGTAATTAATGAAAACTCGTAATCATAAAAATAAAAAAAAATACTATGATAAACCCGGTACAACATATTTACTAAATTTTAGAAACTTCTAAATTTACTACTATTTAAACGATTTATAAAATTTTAGTAAATGTTTTTAGAACTTTTAGCGAATTTATCAAAACAGATTTTATTTTAGTAATTCAAGAAATTTTATCGAACGCATTCAAATACTCGCATGCACAAAAACAGATTACTTTTCGGAGAATTTAAGAGTATATTTTATAAATAAATAGAAAATTTGTTTAATGAATGCATCAACTTTTCCCGGTTTCTTAGATTACAGTAAAGGAATTATAAAGATAATAGGATTGCTTCCCCTTAACTCAGTAATATCTCTGACACAGGTTGAAGATTATCGACGGTCTTTTTTTGTTTACGTCCTTTATAGTTCTCAGTTCATATCATTAACGTGTCGTTCCTTTGAGACACACGTAAGTAAACAAACTTAGAATGAAGAGTAATTGAAATCTTCTTGCTGTATATGGGAGTAAGGTTTATCGGGAGAAAATGTTATTTTGGAAGAGCAAACTCTCTCCTTCTAAAATTCAACATATAGCTTTAGAGTGCAGGATTTAAAAATGTATTTTGAAAACATGTTTTGATGGCAAACTTAAAATTGCCATATGTCTAAGGTTAAATATTGGTTTTTGATTTTTATCGAGGTATGTATTATATTTTCAATCGCAACAAAATGGTGATGAATAATTAATAACATAATGAATAATTAAACAATCTAGAATAAATAAATAAATAAATAAATAAATATATATGTGATAAGAATTTAGTAAAATATTTAAAAAAAAATTCAAAAATAAGGTTATATAACCAAAAGTTAAATAAAGAATGAAAATGTAGATAAATTAAGAGTAGTTAAGCGCTATAAATGCAGCTATAAAAACTCCCCTTAACAAATGAAAATATATACAAGATTGATTATGGAAACAATTTAAAATGAAAAACCGAACAGACACCATAAACGGAAAGACACTTAAAAATTAAACGACAATGGAGGAAGAACGAAATGAGATGTATATATAAACTGAAAAAAAAAATATATATATATATAAATAAATAACATACAGGCACCAAAAATAGAAATCCACAGAGAATATAATGTAACTATGGAAGAAGAAATTATTGAAGATATGTCATACATATAAAATTCCAACCTTGCAAACCTCAAACAAAAGTGCAAATTAAAAACTTGGGAAAAAGATGTATAAAAAATATAAGTGTAGTCCAGCTAATCTAACTATAATATATATATATATATATATATATATATATATATATATATATATATATATATATATATATATATATATATATTTATAACTATTTTATTTTTATATATTTATAAATATAAATATATAAAGAAAATAAAAAAAAAAGAAATCAAGTATCAGTGATCGAATCCAATCTTCAGTAGGCATCAGTTCGACCAGAGATACGAATTGGCTGAGTTTTTATGTTAGGTATGCCAAAGGCCAAAGTACCTAAGATGCCTATACTCATTTGGCATACCTAACAAGAAACCCAGCCAATTCATATCTTTGGTCGAAGGAAGCCTACTGATGAAAGGATTCAATCATTGATACTTGATTTCTTTTATAATTCTTTTTTGGTTTGTTTTAAATTTCACTTTGGTCTATTATGATTTGGAATTGTATAAATGGTATATACACTCAGTAACATTGAAAGGCCCAGGAAGAAAGTATCGGATTGAACTGAAATTACATACACTTAATGATGAGAGATTCATTTGATCTCAAAATCAAGACAATTAAACAAATACAGGGTGTGCAATGATACAAATACAGGACAATTTCAATAGCGCGTTGGATGGCCTCCTGTTGCAATGCATGCCGCAACACTGTCTGGCATTGAGTCCATTAGACATCTGATGTTGTCCTGAGGCAGATGGGCCCACAAATCTTGAACGACCACCTCCAAATCATGTACAGAATGACATGGCGGCATCTGCAGTTTCAGCTGTTCCCATACATGCTCTGTGAGTGACAAGTCGGGGAATTGGGCCGGCCATGGAAGAGTCTGAACATGGTGTAGGAAGTCTTAAGCAACTCTAGCTGTATGCGGACCAGTGGCGGCTCTTGGGTCTAAATTTAGGTGAAGACGTAGTAGAGATAACAATGGGACACGAAAAATTTTTTATGAACATATATATTAGATTCTGTATTTTCTGTCGTGAGTTTTTCGCGGATTTAAACAGCATTTAATTTATAATTACAAAAATGCAACTCGTTAAGAACTTGTAAAGAAAATCAGAAAATAAGTTTATCTTAATAATTTACCTTAGAAATAATTTAAAAAAGTAAAACGAAAATAGACTATATCCAATAATATGCAAATTAATCATTCCCAGTAATTTAAATAAAGAATACTTTTAAAAAGCCAAGATAACTCCCTTGGTGCAGATATTTCTTTTCAGCGGTTTGGGCACTTCACTTCCTAAAAAGCGCTGTGCTTAAGTTCACACATTGACGTCACTGTTGTCTTGACAACCACGTCAGCAAGTGCATCGAATGTCATGTTCGAATCCTTACTTTTCACTTCCGGATTCAAACGTCAGAAGGTTTTATTTAATTTGCTGTAAATAGGAGGTATGTTTATATGCAACGCAAGAACACGTTTTTTAAAGTGAAAAAGTACTAAAATAAAAAAATAAAATTTTAATACAATATATTGTTTATTAATATTAGGTGAAGTGCCTCTTCACCTACTTCACCTGAAAAGCCGCCACTGATGCGGACGAGCATTATGTTGCTGGAAAATTGCCCCTGGGAGACCATTTAAGAATAATCCGACGTGGGGTCGAAGAATGTCATCAACATAAAGCTGGCCCGTTAAGGTTCCCCGTACCACAAGTAGAGTGGACCGGCTATCATAGGCTGTAGCCCCCCAGACATTTACGCCTGCTGTGATAGGCAGTGTGACGTACGACAGTGTGGCGAGAATTGTATTGTTCATCAAGGTGCCTCCACACCCTTACACGGTTATCATCTGTCCCCAAAACGAACCGGGATTTATCACTAAACACCTCTTTTTGCCAATCTGTGGCATTCCACATTGTTCTGGCTTGGCACCATTGTGGACAGTGTCGCCGATGTTCCGGTGTTAAGGGAGTGCACGAAAATGGCGCCTGGATTTCAGATTAGCTTCCGCAAGGCGTCTGGAAGAAGAGCTTTTTTGAAAATTCAGAAACTGTAATATTTTTTAACTAGTTAGAAAGTATTATATATTTTACAAATTTCTTTTAAAATCAATAATTGTATTTACGAAACCAGATGGCGCCACGAAATCTCTCATTAAATAAAAAGAAATCATAAGATTTGAGGGCCATTTCATACTTATATTTGCTACTAGATAGTTGCTAGGTGCTGGCACATACAAATTGCATAAACTACATGGTGATGCAATACTGGCCCATGGCTGGCTGCCATAATCTGATGGCAGTTCTAGTGCTTGCCAACAGCTGGTTGCCATAATCTGATGGCAGTTCTAGTGCTGGCCAACAGCTGGCTGCCATAATTTGATGGCAGTTCTAGTGCTAGCCAATTGTTGGTGCCATAATCTGCTGGCAGTTCTAGTGCTGGCCAACAGCTGACTGCCACAATCTGATGGCAGTTCTAGTTCTGGCCAACAGCTGGCTACCACAATCTGATGGCAGTTCTAGTGCTGGCCAACAGCTGGCTACCACAATTTGATGGCAGTTCTAGTGCTGGCCAACAGCTGACTGCCATAATCCGATGGCAGTTCTAGTGCTGGCCAACAGCTGGCTGCCATAATCTGATGGCAGTCATCAGCATACCATCACTTCGGTGTTTGCTGGCTTTGCATCCCGCTTTCCCTTATAGTTGAAAAATACGTGCCCTGCTTGTCCGTTGATCAAAAAATCGTGATCTGTGTGCCCTCTTTAATTTCGCATTTTGAGAAACGAAAATCGGAATTCAATTCCGATCGAAAACTGGATTACGAACCACTACAAACACCGAAGTCTGAAGTGGGAATCGAGCCCGCAACTGCTGTACTGAAGACTAGAGCGCCTAGTCAGTCAGCAGCAGTTCGAAATGAGTACATTTGAATGTTTCTAAATATGACTATTTTGACATAAATATTACTTATCTATAGAAGAAAATAAAATACTTTTTACTGTTTCATTGTAATGGTAATTATAATCTAATTTTATTAAAATATGTCAAAAGCATTTTCTTTGTTTTTTTTATATACTGTCTATTTGTCCCAACATCCTAGTGTAGTCTTTTTGCCCTTAAAGTTAAGTCTCCTGAATTCTGTTATTTTAACTTTAACACCCTTTTCTATGTCCTTTTTCAATTTCTTAGCACCTTGGTCTTTTTTACATACCTAGAAGAATCAATGAAAATACATAACACATGAACCAAAATATGGAAAATGAACATTTAAAATCTTTTAAAGAAAGAAAAATATAGTAACCATGCAGAAAATAATCGCCAAGGTTTTATAAAATCTGTAAAATAACATAAGCTCTAAGAAAAATATAGTGCGCATAAAAGAAAAGTAAATTAAGTTAATAGCTAATGCAAAAAATGATGCCACAAATAAAAACAATTTTTCTGACAAAAATACATTGTAGAATGTCCTTAACGTAAATTTATTTTGAAAAACTTGCTTTTCTAAAACTGCGGTTTGTTTTATATTTGCATTGACAAAAAAACGCCTGTTTTACGCACATACCTAAATTTGTTGTTCTATAGATAAACAGTGTTTTTATAAAGGGTTAACACATTCAGTTATTGTTATTGAAAAAACTTTGTATTATGAAGAAACATATTTGAAGATATAAAAATCTTTTTTGATGAAATCTTACATCAAAATTTATTTTTTTTCTTGGGCGTTATTTTGGACATTTGTTACAACTAATGTTGTAATATCAGAAACTCTATTCAGCAAAAATTAAGAAAAATTTTGTGTATATATTGAAGTTGCTTTTTTTGAGAAATAAATTATGCCAGCTATAATTGCATAAAGGAAATCGTTTGAAGATTAGAGGAAAATAAAAATTCAACTCTTCAAGTGTTTGCAACAAATGAGGTTTTTCATTTTGGTAGCTTTTTTGTTTTTCAAATCATTTATGTTATCAAATGAACATATAAACGATAGTATGAAGTTATTGTTTTAACTTTTGTTCGAACATTTCTCATCTTTCTACTTTTTTCACAACTGGTACCTTTAATAGCAATTATAAATACATTAAACGTTTTATTAAAAAAAACTTAAAATAGATCAAACAAATTTTTTGTTCGTCTTTTTCATTTGTATGAAAAAACGTTTAAAACATTTCATGCAATTATAATTCAATTGTTTTGTTATCATCTGTTTATTTTATAAAAAAAATACAAGGGATATAACAAAACTCGAAGAAAACCATTTTTAAAGACTTTAAACAAAACCATAACAAAACAGTAATAACTTAAAGTTTGTCAAGCAAAATGAAATAAAAATTTAATTCGAAGATTATTTTTCTTACAAACTACGCAACCAGAGTTATTGAAATATAAAATTGCAAGCTCAGTTTTTAAGGCAAAAATGTTTCTGAGGATTCCTGTTGCGAAACATATGAACAAATTCTTCACTTTTGATAAAAGTTGCGCCATATTTTTCAGAGTAATTCAACGATTGAAATCCAAATATAATCCAAAGTATGAAAGAATGCGGTAGTTATTTTAATTAAAAGGAGGAAAAAAATGAATTACGTTTTGTAAAACTAGAATTTAAAAACGTCTTTTATAAACAGAAAACACTTATATAACAATCGCTACTTAAGAATACACAGTTGTTACAAAGCAATAAAAATTATCTATTAAGTCTCATGTATTTAAAATATACAAAACTCTTACATTTCCAGATCTTTCACTTTATATAAATTTAGCGGCATAGAATGAGTTTAACTACAGAAATAATTATTTTTTAAAGAGGAAAAATAATTATCTTAAAAAGAATTTCGATTTAAAAAGTCTAATAAATTATATGTATTGAACAAATTATTGAAAAAATATATAGTTTTAAATATACACATGTAAATGAATTAGTATGATTTTTTCTTCTTAATATTTAATTTAAATAAATCGTTTGCATTGAATATAATATTTTAAAATCTCAGTTTTGTTCACCAAATAATGAATTTATTGACAAATATTGACATGAGTTTTCTTCATGGTTCATGGACAAGTCTATTTTGCCTGGGTTTGAAAAAAGTACATTTAAAATTTTGATGCTATTGTCAATATGGCGCTTTATTAACCATTGGAAAATGGTTTTTGCTTTTGTGTTGGATAAAGTGTCCTACTACATTTTTATTCGATCGCTGATTGGTGAATCCAAATTTTTCGAGATTTCTGATTGGTGAAGATTATTTTTACTCTAGTGTGAATAAAATTGACGTCGAATTTTAAAAACACAAATTATTGTGGGGTTTAGTTGTTTAAAATTTGTTATTTAATGAATTATTTCAACACGGTGGAGATACGAAAATGGGTGTTCTACTGTAGAAAATGACATGATCGGAAACTCAGTGGCAAACATTTTATTTTTAATTTAGAAAATAGATATTAATTTTTAATGCACGTTTCTGCTGCCCAATCTTGAATCTGGCAACAAGATTCACAAAATCCTGAAGTCCTTGATGCCATGGAAACGGTTTTGCTTACGGTCGTAGAAGCAGACGGTAATAAAAATCAACGCAGAATTAACGATTTTTCTAAATTTTTCATAAACAAATAAATAAATAAACAAAAATCTTTTGCAGGTTACAGATGCACACATTATTTTCCAATGGTTTTATTCTGGAACACCGTCACACAGACGGTTATAAGTTTTTCTTCTTCTTCTTCTTTACCCCTAAGGGGCTGTTTTTGATGGAGTCTATGGGAACTAAGCCCGTTACCCCGCCTTTTGTGAGGCTGCATACTCTCCCAGAGGGAAAGCACGTCGCACCTACTTCACCAATTGCCGTAGCCGCCAACAGATGGCGCCACGGACTATACACCTTCTACAATTTAGGCATAGACCCGAAGGAGAAGGTTACTCCGGGTCCCTGCACCCACGGCATAACGCTATGCTGAGCCACAGG
>Ga0115856_100302_pt2 | contig 16520 bp, 19 predicted proteins | sample InSIn4gowninarea_FD_83870 | JGI IMG/M metagenome (GOLD analysis project Ga0115856, IMG submission 83870)
GATTGAAAATAAAAAAAATTATTGCAACAAGGATGCCAGAAGCTATGAAACAAGTACGAGAGCAGCTAGGTTCTGAAGCAGTAATATTACATTCAAAGGTAATTTATACAGGCGGTTTTTTAGGAGTTTTTAAAAAACGAAACATTGAAGTGTTAGCAGCAACTGATCCAGAAATAAAGCAAGAAGAAATAGAAGTGAAAAAGGATAAAATAAACACTTCTCCAAGTCCATTCTTTGTCACCAAAAACATCGAGTCAAAGGAACAGGAGATAAAACCAACAGTAGGGGCACCAGATCAAGTGGTAAAGCAGCTTGATGAACTAAGTCGTGTTGTAAAAGAACTATCTAGAAATAATAAGGAAAGCCATATGAGTATTCCAAATGCAGTGCTTGAAGGGATGACATTACTGGAAAAGCAACGGTAAACATAACAGAAAATGATTTTATTAAATATAAGGAGACATTCTCATGTCCAAATGCTATCCATGCTTGATCCAATGGAATAAATTGATAACTATAATAAATGCCGTCTAATAAAAGATGGTGCCCATTTACTGATAATAAAAAGAATAATGCCACAATATTTAAGTATTGCCCTGTAAGAGGACTTTGCGCTCCTGTTTGCGGATCCATAACATTAGCCATTGCAAAACCCATTTGAAAGTCAATTAAGCCTCCAGCAATCTGGACGGCAGAAAATAGCATATAAGCTAAAAAACCAATAAATAATCCCACTAGCGCTTCTTTTAAAATAAGCAAATAATATGTACTGTCAATCGTTAAAGCAGGAGCATCCATATTAAAAAAAATAAGAATGGAAAGAAAAAATCCTAAACCTATCTTATGATTTGTTGGAATCGTCCGATAAGAGAATAGAGGGAGCATAAGAAAAAATGATGTAACACGCACTAATACGAGTAAGAAGCTTGGAAACTTTGGCAGGAAATCAATCATCTCGTATTACCCTATAAACCTTGTTAAATTTGAAAATATATCGGAAGTGTAGGACAGCATATGGCTTAGCATCCAAGAACCAAAAAAAACAATTCCAAGTAGCACTGCGACTATTTTCGGAACAAAAGCTAAAGTTTGCTCTTGTATTTGCGTAGTAGCCTGAAAGATACTAATCAAAAGTCCTACCACTAATGCAATAATAAGCAATGGTCCACTGACAATTAGTACGGTTAGTATCCCCTTTTCTGCAACGGATATGACCATTTCTTGCGACATCTAATTCACACCTTCTTAAAAACTTTCTAATAAAGATTTAATAACTAAATACCAGCCATCTACAAGGACAAACAACAAGATCTTAAATGGCAGGGAAATCATGACTGGAGGAAGCATCATCATCCCCATCGACATTAAAATACTTGCAACAATCATATCGATCACTAGAAAGGGAATAAATATCATAAAACCAATCTGAAAGGCTGTTTTTAATTCACTAATGGCAAAAGCCGGAACAAGTGTTGTTAAAGGAATGTCTTGTATAGATTTAGGTTTTTCGGCACCAGAGTATTGTAGAAATAGCGCCAAATCTTTTTGCCTTGTATGTTTGCTCATAAATTCTTTAAAAGGCACTGCTGCATTATCATAGGCCTCTTCTAATGTTATTTTTTCATTAAATAAAGGAGTCAAAGCTTTATCATTTACTTCTTGGAATGTCGGTGCCATAATAAAAAAAGTCAAAAACAAAGATAAACCGACAATCACTTGATTTGGAGGCATTTGTTGGGTAGCAAGCGCCGTTCTGACAAAGGAAAGAACAATTACAATTCTTGTAAAACAAGTCATTAAAATTAAAATGCTTGGTGCTAAAGAAAGAACGGTCAACAATAATAATAGCTGTACTGAAGTAGAAACATTTTCAGGAGAACTACCATTAAAAAATTGCATAAATTCACTCATCTTTTTTTGACCCTTTCTTTTCTTTCTCATCCAATACTTCTTTCCGACGATGCGAAATTTCTTGTAATTGCTTTTTTAAATGTGCGGCAAAAGGTTCTTTGCTTTTTGTTTCTACTGATGTTTTGTTTACCTTCCCCATTACCTTTGTCACAATATCGCTTGGAATAATTAACTGATCCATTTTTCGATTATAGTCCTCTAAAATTTCTTTATATTCTGCTTCGTCTTCTATTTCTTTAATTAACTGAATATTTTCGCCTACCCCAACAACTAATAAACGTTTACCTAGCTTTACGATTTGAATGGAACGGTTGGCTCCAAGGGATGTCCCGCCTAAATTCTCTATTAACTGTGAGCTTTTATAAGAATGATTGCGCTTGTTAATAAATTTTAAAAGGATATACAAAAGTGCCACAACAAACACGGTAGCAAATACCATTTTGGCAATGTCAAAAAAAGAAATTCCAATATTAGTTGGCTCTTGTTCCGTATTTGTTTCTTTTTGTGTTTTATCCTGCTCTTCTTTTGTGCTTTCTCCTGCATCACTCGTTGAGTTTTCAAACATATCATGAACACTATTATCAAGCTGCTCTGCATAGGCTTGATTTCCCAAGCCTATGAGAACAAAAATGAGTAGTGAACTTGTAAATAAATACTTTAATCTATCCACTAAAAGGCACCCTCTACTTTTTTAACTTAACCTAATGTTTTGCTAATAGCTTCTAATACACGATCTGCTTGAAATGGTTTCACAATAAAATCTTTTGCTCCTGCTTGAATCGCATCTATTACCATGGCCTGTTGTCCCATCGCAGAACACATAATTATTTTTGCATTCGGATTAATTTTCTTGATTTCTTTTAATGCTGTAATGCCATCCATTTCAGGCATTGTAATATCCATTGTAACTAAATCCGGCTGCGTTTCCTTATACTTTTCAATCGCTTGCATGCCATCAGCTGCTTCCCCAACAATTTCATAGCCGTTCTTTGATAGAATATCCTTAATCATCATGCGCATAAATGCTGCATCGTCCACTATTAAAATCTTTTTTGCCATAAATCTCTACCCCCATTAAAATTATCATTATCTTAGTTTATTTAAACGATCGCTTTGACTAATAATTTCAGTTACTCTTACACCGAAATTCTCATCAATAACGACTACTTCCCCTTGTGCAACAAGCCGATTATTAACCAAAATATCGACCGGCTCACCTGCTAATTTGTCCAATTCGATGATAGAACCTGATGTTAATTCTAAAATTTCTTTTACGGAGCGTTTTGTTCGTCCCAATTCTACTGTTACTTGAAGAGGAATATCCAACAGCATATTTAAATTCTTCGTCTCCGGTTCTGCAGGTGTAAATGGTTCAAAATTTGAAAATACAGCTGGTTGCACATTCGGTGGTGAGCCATTTGGAAAACTCGCACCAAAATGCTGTGTTTGGTGATTGGTCGGTTGAGATGCCTGTTGTGCTTGATAATATTGATGACTGTAAGGTCCCTCTGAGTAAGGCGGAACGGGAACTTCCTCAACAATTGGTTCTTTTGGCTCATAAACAGAATTATAATCTAAATTGGATGGATTGGAAACTTCTTCTCCACTACCTGATGTATTTAATAAGCCCTCCACTAATTTTTTTGCAAAGGACAATTGCAATAATTGCATGATCTTAGAGTCAATCAGTGTTCCAATTTTTAACCGAAAAGATATTTTCACAAAAAAATCATCTGCTGGAATTTTATCTGTACCTTCCCCTTGTGTTAAATCAAGAAGATCAATTGTAGGCGGTGATATATCAACCCTTTTATTAAAAATAGTTGACATGGAAGTTGCCGCAGATCCCATCATTTGATTCATTGCTTCCTGGACAGCACTCATTTGGATTTCTCCCATTGACTCTGAAGGATTCAGCCCGTCACCACCAAGCATTAAATCAGCAATGATACTGGCATCCGATTGCTTTATTACTAATAAATTCATTCCTGAAAAACCTTCTGTATAATTTACCCGAATTGCAACATAAGGATGAGGAAACTCTTCCGGAAGCCTATTTTGCATCACAACGCCCACAGTAGGTGTTGTAATATCTACCTTTTGATTTAACAAAGTAGACAATGCAGTAGCAGAACTTCCAAATGATATATTGCCAATTTCTCCTAAAGCATCTTGCTCCATTGCAGATAAATAATCTTCTACTACTAATTCTTTTTCTATTTCTGTTTGTCCAATATCTTCGCCTCTTAATAAAGCATCTATTTCATCTTGTGAAAGCATATCTCTACTCATCATCTTCTTTCCCCCTCTCTAAAGCTCCTAAAATTTGAACAGCTATTTTTTTATTTACTTTTCCAGGTTGTCCATAAAATTTAGGAATATCTCCCACTTTAATAAGCAGAGGTTCTTCTATTGTTTGATTCATTTCTATGACATCGCCAACATCTAACATTAAAAAATCCTGTATAAAAATCTCCGATGTGCCCAATTGTGCAACTAACTGGATAACCGATTTTTTAACACTTTTTTCCAATTGTTGTGTCACTTCTGGTTCTGCCGCTTTTTTTTCTGTTTGCATCCAATAATGACCTGATAATTTTTGGATAATCGGTTCTAATACAACATGGGGAATGCAAATATTAATCATTCCACTTATATCACCAATTGTCGTATTTAATGAGATAACCACAACCGTTTCATTTGGAGAAACCATTTGCAGGAATTGAGGGTTTACTTCGAATTCCTCTAAAGATGGTTCGATATCAATTAATTCTTCCATCGCTTCTCGAAAATAATCAAAGGCATTTTCAAATGTATTAGACATTATTTTTGTTTCTATTTCTGTTAAATTTTCTACTTTATTAATGCTTGTTCCCCTGCCGCCCATCATCCGATCCATCATTGCATAAGCAATATTAGGATTTACTTCCATAAGAACTCTCCCGTTTAAAGGCGATACTTCAAACACATTTAAAATAGTCATTTTTGGGATAGAGCGAATAAATTCTTCATATGGTATTTGATCAGCAGAAGCAACATTAAATTGTACATATGTTCGCAACTGTGCAGAGAAAAATGTCGTTAGCAATCGAGCAAAATTTTCATGTATACGTGTTAAACTTCTAATTTGATCTTTCGAAAACCGAAGCGCTCGTTTAAAATCGTATGCTTTTACCTTTTTTTCTGCTTGCTCTTTTTTTAGCTCATCTGCATCCATTTCACCAGAAGACAAAGCAGACAAAAGTGCATCTATTTCATTCTGGGATAGTACATCTCCTGACAAAAAATCCTCACCCCTTAAATATGATGATCCCATCATTTATCACATATAACAGCAGGATATCCTCGTTATTTCTACAGAGGAAGCGAAAGGCACACTGCTCATCCACCTGATTGGTTTCATTAACCAAACGATTGAATTTAGGCAAAATCCATCCTTCCCTGCCTTAAAAGTTTGACATTATTGGAGTAGAGAACTGGTAATATAAACTTGCACCACTTTACCTTCTTGCATATGCTCATTTATTTGTTCTTTTAAATCATTCTCTAATGTAATTTGCCCTTTTTTGCCTTTCATATCTTCCACCGTTTTTTCCGAAAGCTCTTGAATGATAATATTTTTCACTTGGAAGTCTCTTTTTTCTAATTCTTCTTTTGCTTTCTTACTGTCTGTTTGAATTTTGAAAGATATTTTAATAAAATTGTCGCTTGCTAAATTTGTGGTCATTTCCTCAATATCTACTGATGATTCAATAACCTCATCAATCGAAGGTTCCTTTTCTTTTTGATCACCAGTAAATTTCCATAAATAAAAAAATGCTCCAGCACCAACGATGGCAATTGTAAGTAATAGTATTAGCATAATCATAAGTATTTTATTATTCTTCATTGTGTTTCTCTCCCAAGTTCGGTAATCCGAAAAGGCTCACAGATCGATAAAATTGATAGATTAATTCTAATAATTCTTGCTCTGTTTCTTTCACAACATATTTATTCCCATTTGACAACATAATGGTTGTATCTGGAAATAATTCAATCGTTTCAATAAACAAAGCATTTAGTTTAAATTTTTTTCCATTTAGTCTCGTTACAGTTATCATTAATTATTTTTTAGAGACTAATGAATAAATATCCACTAGCCTCTAAATCCCCCTTCTACTTATCGTTTTAAGTTAAGAAGTTCTTGCAAGATTTCATCAGATGTTGTAATGATTTTAGAGTTGGATTGGAATCCCCTTTGCCCAACAATCATTTCCGTAAATTCATCTGTTAAATCAACATTGGACATTTCTAGGTAACCGCTGTTGATAGAGCCAGTGCCGTCTTCTCCAGCAAATGTAAGCATTGCTGTACCTGAGTTTGCAGAATTTTGGTACATATTTGCCCCAACTTTTGTTAAGCCTTCTGGATTGGCTACTTTTGCAAGACTGATTTGTCCAGCATTTTGAGTCTCGCCATTTTCATCTATATATGTGATGATACCATTAGATCCAATGCTAAAACTTTGGGCACCACTTGGAATTACGGTACCTCCACCTGTAGCTGCACTCACCACTCCATTATTTTCTTGTATACCATTTGCTACCTGTAACAACAACCCATTTGAACTTACGATATTTCTATTTGCATCTAAATAAAAATTTCCTGCTCTTGTATAGTTTTGTGTAGTAGAACCAGGTGCTTGAAGAACAAAATATCCCTCACCTGAAAGAGATAAATCAAGTGTTCTTCCTGTTGTCTGCATACTTCCTTGAGTAGCAATTGTATCAATGGATGCAACTTGGGAACCTAAACCAATTTGTTTAGGGTTCATCCCACCATTCCCTGGTACAACTGGGTCAGTTTCTGTGGCTGCCTTTGGTTGAGTTGCACCTGCAGTTGTTTGGCTGATTAAATCACTGAATGTTGCTCTGCCTTTTTTAAAGCCATACGTATTAACGTTGGCGATATTATTACCAATAACATCTAGTTTTGTTTGAAAGTTTTTCATTCCTGTAACACCTGAATATAATGAACGTAGCATTTGTTTTTTCTCCCTTCGATTTCACTGCTTCTATCCTTCCACAGTGACAGCCTCCATTTTTGGTCCAGCTGATTTGTTTTTAATTCATAACGATTGTGCCATTTATATTGGTGAATATTTGTTCTGTTGCTTCTTGTCGGTCCATTGCGGTAATGACGGTGTTATTTTTGGCGCTGACAATAAGTGCGGCATCATTCAACAGAACTAGCGATTCTTTTACACCCAGTTTTTTTGCCTGGTTTACTTTTGCTTCAATTTGCTGCCATTTGATCTCATCAATCACAATCCCTCTTTGCTGTAAGCGCTCATTGGCGTGTTTGCTGATATTTAGTTTATCTAATACGCCAATAGATGCTTGCAAATGACTAGAAAATGCTGCATTATTTTTGGCTTTAATGGCATTTACGCCTTTTTTTATTGCGGCTTGTGATTGCAAAACAGGATAAACAGATTTATCCATTTCAATCACTTCCTATTCAATTTTAGTAATTTGCTTTGAAGTGATTTGTGTGTTATTTGCATCATTTAATGTGTATTGCATCACACCATTTTTTAGAGAGACAGATTTCACTTCGGCACTTTGTTCTTCCTTATTGTCATTCAAGTAGGTGACAATTTTTCCAATCAGTTGACTTGCTGATGCCAAATTATTTGAATCTGTACTCATACTAGAAATATTAGCAGGCGCTAGTGTTGTCCCATCTTCTAATGTAAATTCCACACTATCATCTTTATAGGCTACAGATGCAACTTTGCCTGTTCCAGAAATTGTCGTTTCTGCACCTGCACTGTCTGTTTCTGTTTTTGTCCAGTTCACTTCTTTGCCAACAAATTGACTATATGAAATTAAATTCGATTGTGTTTGCAGTGTGATAAACTTCTCCATCGTTGTATTCATATTTGTCATTTGTTCAAGAGAGGAGAAAGTGGCCATTTGTGCAATAAAATCTTTATCCTCCAATGGATTAGATGGATCCTGGTTTTGCAGTTGTGTGATTAATATTTTCAAAAAGTCATCTTTTCCTAAATTAGAGTTTCCAGTTGTTTTTGTCTGCTCTTGATAATTTGATAGGTACAGGGAAGAATCAATTTTGTTTGCCATCGTTTCACCTCCTAAAGTCTATTCCATATTAAGAAGTTCTTCTAAAAAGGTTTTTCGTTGTTTCTCTTGCTCTTTTTGCTGAGAAGACTGCTGTTCTTTTTGTTGTTGCTGTTGTTGCTGTTGCTGCTGTTGATTATCTTTAGTCGTTTTATCTTGCTGTGATGGTGTATAGGCAATGTCTAATTTATCAACAACAGCATTCTGCGAACTAAAGCTATGTTTAATACTTGTCAAATGGGTTTCTAATACTTCTTTTGCTTCTTGTGAAGCAGTAAGAATTTTTGCTGAAATATTGCCTTCATTTTGATAGATTTCTATTTTAATAGAACCTAAATGATCTGGTGCTAGTCTTATTGTAAATGTTTGCTTATCGCCATTATTTACATACTTCCCATTTGCAAGCACTTTCTCTAGCTGTTCTCTCAACTGATGTGCTGAAACTGAATTGCCGCTTGCTGTTAATAACACTAAAGGTTCTTGTTTTGTTGAGAAAACTGTTTGCATTTGTCCTACAGCAGTTGCTTTGGCCTCTGTTTCATTGTTTTCCACTAGTGGTTTAATACTTTCCGTTCTAGTACTTTCCAAATCATTTGTGTTTTTAATAGAACCTATCATTAGCGGATTTACCATTTTTGCAAACATGAGATTTGTTTTTTCTTCTTTTTTTGTAGGTGTACTTAATTTGTCTACAATGCTAGAAACCAATGATTTTATGTTATTTAGTGGAAATTGTGCTTCTTCTGCTTCTGTTAAATTCGCCCCTTGGCTAGAAGATTTTGTTTGACTATCTGTTCGCCCTAAAAAAGTTTTGTAAGGAAATGGATTGATTAGCTGTCCATTATTCACTGTACGGCCTAATTTTGTTGCTGTCTCATCCATTACCACAGCTGCACTTGCTAGAATGCCATTTGCCAGGATTGCATCTTGGTTTAATCCCTTTATCGATACTTCTGCCGTTTGAGACGGTGTTTGATAAAACAATGGATTAATTAATTTTACGGTATCAAGTGTCTTTGTTTGATACCGAGGAGTTGCGTCTTTTTGTTTCGACTGCACGTCCAATCCCACGATAGCTGATTCCTCTATGTTCTTGTTAGGATGAATCGGCATTTCTTTGTCCATGCTCTCCGTTACACCGATTACATTCGTTTTTCCTATTACTTCACTACTAGTTGTCGACACTTCTTGTAATAAATTGGTCTCATTACTGATATTGCCAACAGTAGCTTGTAATGCAAGATTAGCATTTATAGGTTGATTTCTTAAACGATTTAATGAATTATCTTCGTTTATCTGCTGTAATTGTCCAAATAAAGGATTTATTCTAGTTGAGGAATTACTTGTACTAGTCTGTTCCTTCATTCTTTCATTTGTTTCAATCATTCGAGCACTTTGATCTTGTCCTAATTCATCTAAGTTTCTAGTATAATCTGGATTTTTTTGTACCAATTGACTTGCTGCTTGACTAAATCTTATTATTTGCCCATTTCCTTCAAGGTTTAACGCTGCTTGAACCTTTCCTACTTCTTCTAAAGAAGTCGTTGCACTAAACGAAGTGGCTGGGGCTTCTTCAATTTTTTCGCTTGTTCCCTGCACAAATCTTGGTATTTGCTTTCGTCCATTGGCTTGCCCATTTCCTTCAAGGTTTAACACTGCTTGAACCTTTTCTGCTTGTTCTAAAGAATTGGTTGCACTAAAAGGAGTGGATCGGGATTCTTCGACTTTTCCGCTTATTCCCTGCACAGACCTTGTTGTTTGAGTTAGCCCATTCACTTGTCCATTTCCTTCAAGATTTAATGCTGTTTGAGCCTTTTCTGCTTCTTCTAAAGAAGTCGTTGCACTAAAAGGAGTGGCTTGGGATTCTTCGACTTTTCCCCTTGTTCCCTGCACAGACCTTGTTGTTTGAGTTAGCCCATTCACTTGTCCATTTCCTTCATGGGTTAATGCTGCTGGAATCTTTTCTGCTTCTTCTAAAGAAGTGGATGCACTAAAAGGAGTGGTTTGAGCTTCTTCGACTTTTTCGCTTGTTCCCTGCACAGGCCTTGTTGTTTGATTCAGCCTATTAACTTGTCCATTTCCTTTAAGGTTTACCGTTTCTTGGATCTTTTCTGCCTCTTTTGAAAAAGTGGTTGTAAATAGATTGCTTATATTCCCTGCTTTTTCTTGATTAGGCCCTTCCATAAATGCTTCTACTTGATCTTTTATACCTGGCTGTTTTTTCCCGGTCCACTCTAAAAACGGTACTGATTCCCCATCTCCTACCCTTACCTCTGCTAGTTCTGAAGACATAGACATGGTAAGAGGATGTGAATTACTTTTAACTCTATTCTGATCCATTTGAGTTGGTTCTTGATTATCTCTAAACACTGAGATAGAAGGATTAAGTGCATTGGCAACTTGCTCAGCTTCTCTTCCAATTTGGCCACTATTCTGTTGTAATGCTTTTTCTTCTAGAAAGTCAGTGGAAATACTATTCATTTTTGCTCCACTTTCTTTAGCGATATCACTTTGAATTAGATTCCCTTTTTTATTTGGAGCATTTGCTATATTTGCATCTGCTGATTTTTTAATAGTCTCAGCAGTTGATCTAGCTTGAATAAATCTATTTTCCATTTGTGCAATAGATGATAATTCAGCATTCAATATGCTTACCTTGTCTGTTTCAAATTGTTTATTGGGAGCAGCTTCAATTGCCATATCTCTAGTTGCTTCCAGCTTTCCAGTTTCGTTTTTTGAAGCAATCTCGTTATTTCCCTCATTTAAAGCGTTAATTGCTTTTTTGCTGATGTTTTTTTGACTAGCAGATAAAGCCTCTCCTACTATTAATTCTTCATTTGATTCTAAGAATAATTTATTCTCCAGTCTATCGGAACTAATAAATTCACCGTTTTTTAAAGATTGCTTCTTGTCAATTAAAGCAGTCGCAGTAGTCTTCAGATCGTTTTGCTCCATTTTATTAGGCAACCCGTTCGATACAGTTGCATCATTTGCTTTTGACGCAACTGTTTGTGCTGTATTTTTATTTGTTTCATAAGCAATATTTGAACTTATTTCTGGATGCACTTTTGCATTCGTTGTATCTATGATTGGCCCATCTTCTTTATTAGAGATCATGTCATCAGTTTTTTGATTGATATAACGGTATCCGTTTTTATTCGATTGATTCGATTCTTGCATAATGGGGGTTTTTTCAATCAGAGAATCCTCTGTATCTGTATTGCTATTATTTCCATTACTTTCGATTACAATGCTCGTTTGATCTATTAATCGACTAACGAGATTAGTTAATGCATTCACCGTTTCGTTAACTTTTTGTTCATTTTGCAATAAAGCAGTTTCTTTCCCTGCAAGTTGAATTCCCTTTAATGCGTTCATAAGCTTTGGCAACGGTGTTTCTGCAAACATATTTTCAGTAGGGACATCAAAGCTAAAAGATTGAATAAAATCAACCAGTTGCTTTTCTACTTTAGAAAATGCCTGTTCTACTTTTTCAGCCATCTGATGAAGCGTATTTTCGTTCAGATTGGAATCTATGTCCCAATTATTCAATAAAGTATGAAGGATATTAATTGGATCCATTTTTTCCCCTGCTGAATCAGCTGTAGAGGAAAAAGACTCTAGCTTTGTCACATCATCATTTGTTAATACATTTAATAAATTCTGTAATGCTGCTTTTGAAAAAACAGTTTTGCTTTCACTTTCAGGCAGTTGTACCGAAATCGTATCACTTTTTGCTACTGAGTGAAAAAACGCCTGAAAACGATTAGAAGCAGCTGTTAATTTTGTGGATTCTATTGGAGCACCAGTTGGCACTATTAATCCAAATTCGCCAATTTTCATCCTTTCACCCCCTTTCCTTTAATTGGGGGTTCTTTAATTGCTTATTCATTGTCTGTGTCATCTCCTGTTGAACTGCTAGTTGATCCTTGGTCACTTGAAGAATTATCGGATAATAATTCTGTATATTTAGATGCGACGGCAGGTTCCATTTTCTCTAATATCGACGCAAGTGTGGCAGGTTTAACAGATGCCAAAATTTTCAATCCCTCTTCTTGCTCTATCTCTGCAAGAATGGCTGCAGCATTTTTGGCTGACATCGTTTCATACGTTTTAACAAGATCATCAAAAGCTGTTTTTGTTTCTGACTGTTCGCTTTTTAGTGCATCCAGTTCTTTTTGCAGTTTTTCTCTTTCTACCGTTATACTTTTGTTTATCTTGTCTTTATTGTCTATTTCTGTTTGCAAATTAGCGATTGTTTCTTCTTGTTCCGCCATTTTATCTTCAAGGTTTTTTATCGTTTCTACATCCCTTTTCGTTTGTTCACTTGTATTTGTTTCTGTCGATGTTTTTTCCGATGTTAAAAAGGGAATATCATTTACTAAATCCTTTCCTTTATCCAACACATCTACCCCTGAATAGATAAGCAACAATAAAACAACAACGACTGCAAATAATATTGGAATAATAACTACTAATAGAATCCGCTGAAAAATATTAAAGTTTGTCTTTTTTTCTTCTTCTAAATTCTCCATATTAGCCACCTGACTTTCCTGGCTGCATATATACTTGAAGGGAAATATCATCCATTTGTTTTGCTTCCAACGCTTTTTCCAATTCTGTGAATTTGGTAAAATCTTTTTCTTTTATTTTTATATATTTTTTTACTTCTAAATTTTTTTCTACCAGCTTTTCTTGATAAAAGCTCATCGTATTTCGCGCATTAACTACCATCTTTTGATTATGTTCAATCGTTTTTTCTAAATTCCCTACAAAGCGTTGATGATGTCGTATTTCACGAACAGAAAGGCCGGTTGTTAATTTTTCTAGCTGAAATTGTTCAAGGTCTTCTTTCTTTTTTAATACCTCGTATAATTTTTCGGCAGCCTCTTCAAATCGTTTTACCGCCTGATTATACGTGGAGCTTACTTCCTCTTTTTCTCTTTCTTTTATGGTCAAAATTTTTTCAAATTTATATTTATATGTCATAACATTAGTCACCTGTTCCTATTAATGACACTAAGGAATGAAAACTCTCCTCCATGGAAAATTTTTCATCTGTAGCTTGTTTTAAATACGAAATAATCGTTGGATATAATTGAATAGCAGTATCAATTTCTTTTGAAGATCCCTTTTTATATGCACCAATATTTATTAAATCCTCTGAATTTATATAGGTGCTTAAATAATCTCTTAATTTCTCCGCTGCCCGGACATGTTCTTTTGGTACGATATGATTCATTACCCTGCTGACACTTTTTAGGACATTAACAGCGGGATATTGCCCTTTATTCGCAAGCTCCCTGTCTAAAACATAATGCCCATCCAAGATACCACGAACAGTATCAGCGATTGGTTCATTCATATCATCCCCGTCTACCAATACGGTATAAATGGCCGTAATGCTTCCAAATTCATTCGTTCCTGTGCGTTCTAATAGTTTCGGCAAGACAGCAAAAACAGATGGTGTATACCCTTTTGTTGTTGGTGGCTCACCTATTGCAAGTCCCACTTCTCTTTGCGCCATCGCAACACGTGTAACAGAATCCATCATCAACATGACGTTTAGGCCTTTATCTCGAAAGTACTCGGCAATGGCTGTTGCTGTATAGGCGCCTTTAATTCTCATAAGTGCCGGTGTATCCGATGTTGCAACAACAACAATAGATCTTTTTAACCCCTCTGGACCTAAATCTCGTTCAATAAATTCTCTAACTTCCCTGCCTCGTTCTCCTATAAGAGCGATGACATTTAAATCTGCTTTCGTATTTCTTGCAATCATTCCAAGGAGTGTACTTTTCCCCACACCACTCCCCGCAAATATACCGAGACGCTGACCAGTTCCAACTGTCAAAAGTCCGTCAATTAACCGCACACCCATTTCCATTGAATCTGAAATAGGTGGTCTGCTAAGAGGATTTGGTGGCTCTTTTTCAATCGGCACTGACTTTAGCCCTTTTGGCAAAGCAGATCCATCTAATGGGTTGCCTAATGCATCAAGGACGCTTCCAATCAATGCCCCTCCTACTTTTATCTCTAATGAATCAGACGTACCTTCTACTAAACAGCCTGGTGAAATATCATTTACCGTTGTATATGGCATTAAGATAATATTTTCTTCTTTAAATCCAACTACTTCGGCTTTTATTATACGTTTATTCTTCGTGCCAATATGGATAAGACAAACATCCCCAATTGAGCTTTCAGGACCTTGTGATTCAATCATTAATCCAATCACTTTTTTTACTCTTCCAAATCGCTTATATGAATCGATTGTATCTATTGTAGAAAGGAGTTCAGAAGCTTTCATTCCTCTTGTTCACTCTCCAATAAATCTAGAAGTTTTTGTTTTAGCATCTTTAATTGTGTATCGATTGTTGCATCTATACGCCCACTATTTGTTTCAATTACACAGCCATTTTCTGGAATTTGATTATTTGGAAAAATAAATAAAGCAGGTTGAATAGGGAATAAACTTAATAATTCTTCTTTTTCTGACAGTACGTATGAATAATGGACTGGATGGACATGAAGCTGTATTTCTTTTCCTACCCGTCCTTCCTGCAGCGCCTTTTTCACTATATTTAAAAAATACGTTTCATCTTGTTCTATTGTGCTATTCATAATCTTTTCGGCAACTTTCATGGCAAGGTCTAAAATGGTCCTTTCTGCTGAATCTAAATAGCTTTGGTAATCATGTTTGGAAAGTTCTATTACATCATTTGCCATTTGAATTTGCTCTCTATACTCCTGATAGCCAATCGTTCTGCCTTCTTCTAAGCCAGCATTATACCCATGCTGCTTCGCTTCTTCTATTAACTGCATTTTTTCAGCTTGCCAATTTTGCTTTTCAATTTGCAACTGCTGTGTTTCTTGTTCTATTTGCTGATAACTTTGAGTTAAGATAGCATCTGCTTCCTGCTTCGCTTGTTCTATTATTCTTAAATGTTCTTGGTTAGAAACAACATCCATTTCTTTTAAAGAATCCATATATTTAATGGAGATGACTTTTTTTTCTGTTTGTTTTTGGTTAGCCCAATTAGACTTGATTAACCTAGACAATAATATCATCCCCTCCGCCACGTGCTACAACAATTTCGCCAGCATCTTCTAAACGACGAATTATCGCGACAATTCGAGATTGTGCTTCTTCCACATCTTTGAGTTTAACAGGACCCATAAATTCCATTTCTTCTTTAAAAGATTCCACCATTCTTGTAGACATATTGCTATAAACAACTTCTTTAACTTCTTCACTAGAAACTTTTAATGAAAGCAATAAATCTTCATTTTCGCAATCACGGATAATACGTTGAATCGCTCGGTTATCCAATGTGACAATATCTTCAAATACAAACATTCTTTTCTTAATTTCTTCCGCCAATTCAGGATCTTGAATTTCAAGGGCATCTAAAATCGTTCGTTCTGTCGTGCGATCTACTCCATTTAATACCTCAACAACTGCTTCAATTCCGCCAGTCTGGGTTTGATCTTGCGTTACCGTGCTTGATAATTTTCTTTCTAGCACTTGTTCTACTTCATTAATTATTTCTGGTGAAGTGCTGTCCATTACAGCAATTCGCTTTGCGATATCTGCTTGCATTTCTTGTGGCAATTCCGATAGTATTTGCCCTGCTTGTGATGGATCTAAATAAGAAAGTATCAGTGCAATCGTTTGCGGATGCTCATTTTGAATAAAATTTAATATCTGATTTGGATCTGCTCTCCGCGCAAAATCAAATGGTCTTACTTGCAGACTTGATGTTAGGCGATTCAGTATAATATTTGCCTGTTCCGCACCAAGAGCTTTTTCTAGAACTGTTTTTGCATAACCCACTCCACCTTGCGTTATATAGTCTTGGGCAAGGGCAATATGATGAAACTCTTCTATCACCTCATCTTTTGCAGAAAATTCGACTTTTTTCACTCCTGATATTTCTAAAGAGAGCTGTTCTATTTCTTCTTCACTCAAATGCTTATAAATGGATGCAGCTACGTCTGGGCCCAGTGAGATAAGAAGAATAGCTGCTTTTTGTTTTCCTGTTAATTCTTTTGTCTCTCGTTTTGCCATATGTCTACTCTCCTTAATCTTCTGTTATCCATGTTCTGAGAAGTTTAGCAAAATCTTCCGGCTTCTCTTTTGCCATTTTTTCTAATTGTTTTCTTCGAAGCGTTCCTTCTGACTCTTTCTCTTCATTTACATCAGGTATCGTTATAGGCTGGATGATTTCTTCCATTTCTTCTTCTGCTGGCACCTGTTTTTTGCGAGTTCTAATAAATAAGAAGATTAATAGAGCAATGATAGCAAGAAGTACACCGCCAACTACATATATCCACCAAGGAATCGTGCTGCTTGCATTTTGAGTATCCGCTTCTGTTTTCCCATTAAACTTCTGAACGGAAACAGCAATTTTATTTTGCAGTTCTTCATCTGAAATTTCGCCGTCTACAGATGTTTTATCAATAGATGTTCGAACAATGGTACCT
>Ga0115856_100383_pt1 | contig 16444 bp, 8 predicted proteins | sample InSIn4gowninarea_FD_83870 | JGI IMG/M metagenome (GOLD analysis project Ga0115856, IMG submission 83870)
GAATGCTAGGACAATTCTTTACCCCGAGTTACTGTAAACACTTTTTAATATCTTTTGTAATTTTTTATTTTATTATAATTTTAACTTTATTAACTAGCGGGCCAATTACAAAACCCTATCTTGCCAAGTTTGGCCCGCGGGCCAGAGTTTGTGCACCACTAGTGTAGAGGATACTTGAGTTATTTTACCCTGTTTAACATTATTACGGATTTTTGCCTCTTGTAATAAAGTAACCTGTACTGGTCAATAAGTTGATTACGTATTGAGATAATATGTGTTGCATTGCCACATGTAACAAAGATTTCAAGAAAACAATTTGTCTTAAGTATTTTATTGCAAAAATTATGATCTTAAATAATAAGAAATAAGCCAAATTTTTATATAGAAATTTCAACTATGAAATCCGTTGGCGAGAGTAACTATTTGTAGTTGTTTTCCCTGAATTTTGAGATTTTTTTTGTTTTTGTATCCTCAATTTATATTGACGTTATGACAAAATTGTGCTCTCTGTGGATATAAACTTCATTATTAATTAGAAATTTGCAAATTAAAACAAAAAATATTATCAAAAATGCATATCTATTCGTGAAACCTAGCCCATGACTTGTGATTCACAACCATTTACATTAGACATGTTAACCGTCATTTGATTGGATGACTGGCGAGCAGTGGTAACCGTGACTAGAGGATTCCATTATGCATGAGATAGCTGGGGGCATTGCAAATGACTGGATGCCTTATGACTAGCCGAAACCAATATAAATAGGGAACAAGAAATTCAACCATTGCATAAACATGAAAATTCGAATATCTAATCTTTTACCCTAAAAACTTTCTCTCCCATACTGAAGAATTCAGAAAGATACAAAACAATAGCCACAAACATCATCATTTTAAAAGGAACTACCATCTCTAGTGCATCTGCCCGTTCATCCCTAGACACTTTAAAGGCAGAACACTCACAAAATCCCACCACCCTTTCCTTGCAGAAAAGTTACATGCAGGGACGAAATAAACCCCAGTTCGGCCGGACGCCAGTGCGGTGCGTGACTCTTATTTTCCAAGAAGGTCACGTGCTCCGAATTCCGTGGAATATTTTTACGGTCAAAGCCCCCCCCCCCCCTCTTCCTCATACCATATCTCGATCTGGCGAATAAGCAGAAGTAAGAGATCACGTTGGAGCCGGGAGATGTAAAAGTTGGGAAGAAACAGAGACTGTTGCTCAGTAACTCTGAACTAGGAAATAGCCGCATAAAGTTTTATTTTCTTTATCACTATCATCTTCGACGTGGATCTGTGAACATTCTGTCCAGGTCGCAGGCTGACGCGAAAGCAAAGCATTATCTTCGTTCTTTTCTTCGGACAAACGTATATTTTGTTATTGATTCGCTGATTTAATAAGGGGGAGTGTGCAGTATGAAGAGAAGGAAATCGACGGGGAGTTTTGCGAAAGGTTTCGTCTCTGAGATGCTTGCTTGCATGTCCAAACGTGCAATAGCGGTTATATTTTGTACGTGGGTCTTCTAAACTCTGTTACATATGTGAAATAGTGTGTGTTTTGGGTTCCGTGGAGACGTTTCACTTTTATGTACATGCAATACAATAGATAAAATATTCACTTAGTATCACCTTCTGATGCTAAATCGAACTTTTCTCTCTCTTATTTTATGCTGTAAAAACAATCGGGTATTTTCCTGGGGAAAAAGCTACGTTATCCGCTTTTTCCCCCAGGAGCCTTCCATGCAGGTATGTCAAGAAAAAACAAAGGAAAATGCCCCTTTTCTCAGTAACGATCCTGATATTTACATGTAAAGTTTCTAAGACAAAAATGGGCAATTCGGTTAACCCCTTTCTCCTAGAGAGTTTCTGGATATTTTATAGTGTTGACAATGAATATTGCATTATTGATTTCGCGATTTAACAACAGGAATATGCAACGTTAAAAAAGAAATTTATGTAGAACTTTATGAAACAATTTTTGCTGTGAAATGCTTACATATTGTATAAAGGAAAGTGCAACAGTAGTAGTATGCACGTGGGTTTTCCGTACTCCGGTTGTAAAACTGTGGATTTTTTGTGTTTCTAAAAGAGGTTTCGGTTGTTTATAAAACAGTGGATGAAATAATTTACAGACAATCTCTTTGATCAAGGAAACCAGTAATGTGCTTCATTGTATGTGAATTTTCGCCTTTAAAACTCAAATGATGCACAGCTTGTACATGGAATTTTTTAAATAATTTATGTAATCATGTATAAATATTTTATCAGACATTTCGTTACAATTTCCTCATTTCATTACTTTTGTTGGCGATACACCCCTGATTTTTAGGGTTCTCACTGTCCTTGAAAGGTTCATGAATATATTTTGTAAAATAGGGGCTTCAGAAACTCCGCAGATTATCGATTCCGCCGAAATTTTAATGTCCCCTTTTCTTTCATTATCGTTTCCGCCGAGGAGCTTAACCCCCTTTTTCCACACCTATTGATACCGCCGCGATAGCAGGTAAATAGAGGAATTTATGATACACCATATTTGGCGACTTATCACTTTGTCTGTTGGCGACAGTGGGTGTTTTGGTGCGTATTTTTTACATTGTATAATTCACAATTTCTAGGTAAAAAGATAAGTGATATATAACATTAGTTTTAATTCTAATTTATAATCAATATAATGCAATATAAGGATAATGCAATAAGTAGGAAACCTTCAAAAAAAGCCATTATGGTAATTTAATCCAAGAATATAAATTTGTAAAATGCATATTAAAAATTAATTGTTTTATAAAATTAAATGCAATTAATGATAAAATAGCGGAGAAAGAGGCAATGGAAGTGTTTCAGTATCAGCCACTTGTAACGGAAAAATTTTATTTTGTGAAACATTGTGTGTATGTGTTAGAATATTACGAATAAAAAAATCGGATTTGTTTCAATCAGATTTTTAATTACATTTTATAATATCTTTTTATCATTTTATTTTCTTTGTTTATTTTTACGATGACCAGTGCTACAGCTTCGAGAAATGACTTATTTAACAATGTACTATACTATAACTATGTACTATGTACTAATTTTAATAAAAATGCTAGATTGATAATGCTTTGTTCAGCATAATATGAAACATGTCGCCAACTCGAACCTCGCCAAAGATAATTTTCTTAGCCCCTAAAACGGCGGAATGGTAATGCCTTTGGAAAAGAGGGGGAAGACATTCGGCAGAAACGATATGTAGGGGTAACTTCTGATAACATCTTCTGGGGGTTCGTAATGCTCTGCGGCGGAATCAATATTCGCCCCAGAAACTCCTTGTAAATGACAAAAAGTACTTGAAAGCTTTTGATTTTTTTTTTCGCTTTAAATTATTTGCCGTATTTTATCCGGCGTATAACGCGCACTTTGAATACAAAAAATATAATCGAAATTTCAGGGTGCGTGTTATACAGGGGATATAAACATTTCAGATTTAAAAACGAGAAAAAGGTGTGGACTTAAAAATTAGATTTTCACATTTTCTGAAAGCTGTTTGTTTAAAAGAAATGACATATCTAATGAAATAAAACATTTGTACTACCAAATATTGAATCACTTACATAAATTTCAATCGCTTTGCATTTGAAGCCAGACCTGTGTTTGTTTCGCTCGACGGAACCAATATTTACTACTAAAAAGAATAGTAGATCAGCTGTATTTCAAGTGAAGTAAACATATTTGATATCACAGCTTCAAAGATAAAAAAAGGATTCGTGAAAAAGAAAACATCCGATTACCAATTCTTTGAATTCACTTGGCTCGGAAGTGCGTTCATAAAACCTTCAACATTTTTGTGTCCCTCTAATCTAGAAAGCATTTTCGGGCACACTTGCATTGATTATAACCCATCCTGCTTACAGATTATTTACTCGTTCTAGTAATTCCTTCTCCCCCCCCCCCCACACACACGCACTTATTTTCATAATCGCATGTTAATTCAATGTATCATTGGTCGAAAGCCTGGGATTTTCCATCGAGCAAATGACTTCAAAGGACAAGAGTATCAAAAATATACATTTCAGATTTCTTCGTAAGAAAAAAAAGTAGTTTCTCGTTTAACGGCGAATATACTTAAAAATTTAAAAAAAAATGAAAACAATTTATCAAATGGCTTGTGAAAACCTAAACTTAGGAATGGATTTAACATGTTGAATTAAATTGAGTCCACCAAAGTCATGGAACACAATATCATAATTTAAATTAAAAGAAATAGGTTTTTGAACTTTTAGCGAAGGCATTCCAAATTTGTATTAATGTCAGATTTAATCTCGGAGTGTTTATAAAAAATTGATTTCTACTAAATCATTCACATATCCATTTATGTTAAAATTAGAATCGAAGTCACTTCCGATTCTTATTATAAAACACGAAACATTATTTTAATAATCATTATTTCAATATTTTTTCTCACTGAACATGAAATCATGTGCTCAGTGAACTAAAATAATAAAATACGTATGGCACAAATAAACCTTTTATACTCCAAAATAAACTAAAAAAATTTAAGGGGCAGAGAAATGGTTGTTTTCAATATTTCTGCCGTGTCAGTTTAAATACTGCAGCCCGGAAATACCACGGGCCCAAAATATAGAGAGCGAAACCTCAGCCCGTGATTTGGACAGGCACGAGAATGAAAGGGTTAACGAATGGATAAAGCTTCGAACTGTATAATTTATTTTTAGAAGTAAAAAAATCATTTAGGATTCTATAGTGTTCATGTGTAATTTTTTTATATATATTTGTTTAGTTCTCCATAACATTTAAAACATTAATAAATATTTTCTGCAGCAGCACCCCCACTGACTTTAGCAACGAGCCGCCACTGTATTCAACATATATTTCGTCGTACTCATTGAAAAAGAAATTAGTGTTACCACGACTTCAATGATTTTCTCTTGAATTTACATGAAGACCACATGTCAAAGCCGTAAAAAAAAGCTTCTATATCTGTTCAAAACCCGAAATGGCATCGAGTCATCACGGTCATGAGATTTAACAATCTTTCCTTTCCGCAATCGTCAAGTAACTAAATTCATGGCTTCCTTTAAAAGACTGCATTTTCGTGGCAAATAATAAATGAAGCGCGCGAGTCTTCCTGATCAAAGCCTAAATCGTATTATGCTGTAGCACCTGAAGCTGCCGCTCCCTCAGCTCTAATCCGTTTTAATCAGTGTCGGCGGAGGCAGTTCGCATCCCGGGAGGGTGGATTATTTGGGGAAGGATTTCAAGCTCCCCCAGTGAATGCATATTTCGTTGGTGGGGCTGTCTTTTCAAAGCGAGTGCGAAATTTGCATTGCTGTTGTTGTTACTTCCTGACTTCCTCTTTGGTTTTAGAGACTCTTAAAATAGCTGGCATCGAATGACGCAGCCCATGTTTTGTGAACTATGTAAAGGGATTAAAATTTCGACAGAAAAAACATAATAGAAACATAGTGTTCGGCTGTGATGACTTAAAATATTGTTTGCGACTTCAGGATTATAGTGACGAGAATTGAATGTATTATAGGAGGTGTGTGGAGAGAATTTGATGCATGTGCATTATATGTTGTCGTTGGAAATATTTCTGCGATTGGTAAACAGTTTTGAATGTATGCATTAGATATCTTTGAACAAGTTTGTCTTTATGTGTTTCGATACATGTGAATTTTGTAAACAAAAGTTTTTTAAATAGTGCCGAAACATTCCGTTTTGACTAACGTTACAAGATTTAAATTTATTTATGCATGCGTACTTTATAATGTGATTTGATTTCATGAAAGGAAAAGTACTGAATGCTAAATCATTTTAGAACAAATTCTATCTCAAAAAGACGTAGTTTATATCATCACATACTGGTTTTAGTATTTACAGCAATCTTACTTTAAGTGTAGGAAGCTACTGCAAATGTTTAATAGACCCCTAAATGGAAAGCTAAGAAAACTGCCTATTTTGAAATAAAATATCTTTCTCACTTTTTGGCATTTAGAGGATGGAAGTTTTCGTATTGCATATGTCAGCGTGTATGTAAAAGTTTACTAAATAAAACCATAAGGACAGGGGGTCTACATAAAAAATTAAAGCTCGTAATTTTATAAAATTAATTTTCTTAATTTTGAAATATCAGATCATAAAAATGTATTACATTTGTAACGATGTAGTTATTAGAAGTGTATGTCTACGGCACAAAGGTTGCGAAAAAATAAGACATTAAAGTTTAACGAGTGCACACTGTATAGACCTTTCACTACCAGATTTTTCTTTTCCAACAATAAGGTAATTACTAGACAGCGGATTATATGCACTTAAAAAAAGCCAAAATATGCATGCATCTATGCACTAAAAACCCTAAAATATGCACTTAAAAACTGAAAATATGCATTTAAAATATTCTTTAAAATAATGCTTACCATTTTTTAGGATTCTTAAATTCTTATTTTTTAAAAAAACTTATGAATGAAAACAATATTTTTTCATTATTACAGAGAAAAATGTATTTATAATTTAAATTACAATGAACAATAATGTGTTTTTCTAAATTTTCAATTGAGAAATTTTCCGTCTTATCGTCGAAAATCATTTTAAATGCGGAAAACGTTCTTTTCACATCAACATATGTTACTGGGAAATGGGCAATATTTAAAATGTTTTGCTTTCGATGGTTGCACTTTTACTGGCAGTTCATGTCTTTTGTCGTTTATGAAGTCATTAATTTTTTTTACTGCAGCCAAATTCTGGATTTTTCTTTGGGGGGAAAGGTAATTCCATTTTTGTTTCACTTCTCCCATTGATTGCAGAATAACGTCAACATATTCCTGAACTTTATTAGTTAACGTTTTCATTAAAGATGCTTTTGTTGATTTAATCCTAGGCATTTCTAACAGATAAAATATTTTCCTTGACAACGCATGCAGTTAACCCATCAAAAACAAATGCAAAGTCTAAAATGTCACTAATCCCAGAACAGAAAAAAATAATCCAAAAACAGAATGAAATGTCGAGAATTCTATCGACTTCCCCAAGTTGGCACCACAGATTCTAATGTACGGGAACGTACGCACGGTTTCGTATCAGCAAAGAAATGTTTTTGTTGAAATTCATCAAAATATGCATTTAAAACAAAAATATTGGTTTTTATGCATTTATATGCAAAAATACAAAAAAGTACTGAAATATGCAAATGCATATGCAGATATGCATTTGCATATAATCCGCTGTCTAGTAATTACGCTTTTAGTAATCCAAATCACTTTGGTTTTTTTAGATGTGTCCCAGTGGTTTTGTAATCACATGAAACAAGAAGTACATGCACTCCAATCAATTTCAGGCTTACTTATCCATCGGGTATTTCGGAAATATCTGTTGGACATATAAGTCCCGGCAGGCCAAAGGGGTTAAGATATATTTCTACATGTGCATGGAGTACGATTGCATCAATGACTGAATCGACTTCACTTTTGCGAAATGGATAGTGTGGTTGCTTCCTAAGACCACGGTACGAAAAAATAAAACTGATAAATCCCGCTTCAAGGAATGAAAACTGGGATGCTTGACTGTTTTAGAAAATATAAGAATTATTTAAAAAGACAGCACATAGGTTAAAACATACAGGATTCAAACCCATAGTCAGTTCACTTTTACTTTATTCCACACTAGTCTATAAATGTTTAGATTGTACTAAATGCTTTAAGGGGACTGAGACGTCTTCGATAACGAAAAAGCAGTTGAAATTGTAGTTTCAAAAAAAGGTTTTTTTTCCCCACAAAATGTAATATCTGAATGCAATTTTTATAAATATTAAAAGAATATGATATCTTTATTATGAAACAGCAAAGATATACTTTTAAGTTGCATTGTTTGTATTTTAATAGCCAGATGAAAAGAAGCTTTGATGCAAATGTCTGAAAATACATAACCACAAATCAGTACGCTCAGAAAAAAATATTTTATATAAAATCAATGAAAAATTATCAAAATACATGAGTAAAGGTTTACTAAATATAGTGAACCTGTTTTTATTTTAATATACAAAAAAAATTATAAAAAAAATTAAATACCATATGACAGGCAAATTTAAGAAAAAAACATGTTTTTTCCAACATAAACAGCACCTGAAAAAAAAAACTGCTGCCCAAAAATAAATAAAAATAGGTTTAATAGATGTACAATGTTTATATATATTAAAGCAAAAAAATGCATACTTGTGTGATGCATAGAATTTTATATAAGTGTACCTAAATATGAGAAAAACACGTTTCGAGAAAAATGCAAAAAACTCATTATTTACTATTGGTGTGGCTCATTTTGTTTACATTTTTAAACGTAAATTGTTAAGCTTTCAGCAGTTCAAACTTACACATATTATACATTTTCGGAATCAGCGTAATGTCCCCTATTTTTTGAGACTAAAATTGAAAAATAGATTTTTTTGAAGATCAAGAGGTCCCAGTCCCCTTAACAATATATAAGTAAAAGATTCTGTTAGCATACGGATTTATTTTACAAGAATGTGTAAAAAGTGCATTATTTTTTTCATTTTTATAGAAATCAAAGAATTCGCAATTTTTATTTCCTGCACCAATAGAAAGCTGAAAAAAAATTGAAATGCTTACTTCTGCCTTATAGCATGTCAAAGAAGGAAATGTGGGTGAAACAACAATTTATCTCTCTGCTTATTAGGGTTAATTACTAAACTCTGGGTAATACACGTTCATATATTCCCCCGGAAAACCGCATCGTTTAATTAATGCTTTCGTACTAAATTAATTCCAGTTAAATCCTGCGATAAAGAATGAACGATAATGAAACAAATCTTAAATGCATGCACATTGGTTGATTATTTTGAAAGTTAAACAAACACAGGCATCTTCATATTTTAATTCGTTTTTTATCAATATGCAGCTGCACTAAAAAAGCTTTTGTATGCTTAACAAAGAACAAATATTTATCATCATTATATCATAGTTTAATAGGGATTTTGGTTGCCAGTTTTTTGTGTTTATATTTATGAACCAGTGTTCATTACCTGCGTCGAGCGCATGTCACAAAATAAGTGTTTTTGAGTTAGTACAACCTCAGGAATAAATATATTAGATTTATAGACTCTTTTGTATGACCCATAGCTAATTGCTTGGACTCGACCAAAAACACATGTTTTGAATTAAATTGCTTAAAATAGTGTTTTAATTTCTGTTACTCGATGAATTCATATATGGTAATAAATGTATTCACTGTCATGATATAAAAAATCTTTTAAAATAAGAAATTTATCGTTGAAGACTGATTGGTGATAAAAACAAACAAGAGTGACACTATTTGGCATAAACAGTCGAACTCGTTTATAACGAGCACGAAGGGACAGTAACATTTACTCGTTAAATCCGAGTGCTCGTAATAAACGGATCCTTATAAAAGGCGCGCTAACAGAAGGGGGGAGGGTAAGGAGGTAAAATGTTTGAGTTAACTTAAAATTTAATTAATACTTAACGATAAACGGAAGGAAAAAGAAAACAAAGAAGGATATACCAAAACATTTGTTTTTTCATTTATCTAGCATTTAAAATTGTTTGTTACCTTACTCTGAACTCGTTTACTGTCTCTTTCTTGTGCTATTGTTCTTCTGAGAAGACTTATCGCCCAGAAAGCATCATTTCTGACATCCCTCACTTCAAAAAAGTGTGTGAACCCTCCCTATTGACATTGGAATGCTGAAGGAATTTTTCCTATAAAAAGTTTAAACCACGGAGAAATAAAAAACAATTTACAAGACAGAAAAATATTGCTCGCTAAAACCGGGTCTTGCTTGTTAAATGCGACTTCTGTTCCATAGACTTAATGTCGGTCCAACCAAATATTTTTGTTTCCCTCGGTATATCCGAGTTTTCGTTAAATCCGAGCTCGCTATAAACGAGTTCGATTGCATAAATTTGTTCGTTACGATTAATTTGTCATGATCGTAAATACGATAAAATACGCAATTCCCGGGCTCAAGAACTTAAGAATAGGTCAGAGCTCTGAGTCTGCCTGGAAAAACCTGAATATTCTTTTACACGTTTTAGTGAACATCTTGTGTTACATTAAACATTAGTATCAATAATGGATATAATGAAGACCTTGTGACAATAGTATTTAATAAAATCAATAAATTTCAATAACATAACTTTTGTTTATAGCTCGAAATTCCATCTTTCCTCATTCGTACACACACCCTCTCAATTGAACCCACCCAATGTTTTTCAAAATTTGGCTCCACTGGTGTTTGCAATTGAATCGCCGTAAACATCATCGGATTTAGTGCTCCGTATCGTTGACTTGTTGAAGTACGCATTGAGGGATATAACTGATTTGTAAATTCCCTATCAGGATCTGAAAAGGGATTCTCTCCTCCGCAGATAGGATTTAGAGGATTTAATGAATTCTGCCTATAGAGACTGTTGTGCAGATAATTTTGGGAGAACTTGTTTGCATTAATATACGTTGGATACATTAGTTTAGTACATGTGTTTAGGTTGGATGAATGGTGGAATACATGTATTTAATGAATTATGGATGTAACTTTTTTTTTGGGGGGGGGGGGATTTAGTTATTTATGGGAAAATAGCTGCTCGTGTTAATTCAGGGTTCCCACGGTCCTTGAAAAGTTTTGAAAAGTCCTTGAATTTTTTTACTGTTAACTAGGGGCCCCGGAAACTCCTTGAAAATGACAAAAGGTTCTTGAAAAGTTTTGAAATTTTTTCACCTCAACAAATATTTAGTTGCTTCTGTAATAACTAGGGAAAAACTTTATCCCAAACCAATCACTTTCTTTCGAATACTATGCAAACGAGTGAAGATAATATGCTAATACAAGAATTAAATGAGTATAACCATAAAATAAATAAGTTTTCTGACATAGTTAATTAATAAAACTTGAAACTTACTTGAATTATGCAGTTAATTATTGTATTTATAATAAATGTAGATCCTTGAAAAACATTTTCGATCCTTGAAAAGTCCTTGAAAAGTTTTGAAATTTTTTTGTTTAGTAAGGGTGGGAACCCTGTAATTGCAGTGGTACTGATGCCGCATAGAATATAACTTGAATCAATTATTATTTTTTTTCTAATGCAGACACTGAATAGTATTTCTGTTATGACGAAAATATTTTGTATTAATTATCCTTACTAATGTGAATGAGTGGTAAATATCTTACTGATTTACATTTTTATGCTATGCCTTTGAATCTTCTATTAAGGAGATGTGTGCAGCTTAATATTTTTTTTCATAACTTAAGACATTTGAATATAAACGCTATAACCTTGAATGTCACAACAGTTTCTTGAAGCGTTTACATATATTTATATCGTTCTTAGAATTAAAGATGAATATTTAAACGTAAATTTAAGTTGTGCGAATGTCATACGTACAAACGTTTTCGATTTTGTCGTAATTTTTACGAAAAATTCTCAATTTTACGATATTACGCTCGGAATATAAGTCTTACGATTTTTCAGTTTTTTCCGAATAACTGAACTTTAAAAGAGTTTTTTGTTTTCCCAGTCTTTGTAGATTGGCCAGTATTGATATTTTTATTTTGTTTGTTCTGTATTTTTTAATTTGTTTTTGATGTTTTCATAAAAATTTTCTTTATGAAATCATCATTGCGTCATTGTGATTTTTTCTGAATTCTTCAGAATTTTGTTATTAGGTTGGCAGGTATGAAATACTAAAAATTACTTTTATGATGAATATAAAAGTATTCTAATTTTAAAATTACTTTCTGGTCTACATTAATATTACTAATAAGCTAAATTGCTTAATGAATTTTGTATCTTTTGTACGGTGTTTTTGTAAAAACATGACGAAATTGCTTATTCCAGCACAAAATGTGTATTAAAAGATCATGTATAACAAGAATTGCGTAAGGTTCTTCTTTACTGTGTAGGGATCAACTGCGGCTGAATGGCTAGCGCTGTGGTCTTCAGTTCAGCTTCCGTATTATATTTAATACATTGCTTTAATTTTAAAAGATTTTCTTTTAAATTTTATTTTAAGTGAAAAATTTAAAAAATTACTGTTTTCTTACTTAGAAAAATACCATCTTAAATAAAATTACACTTTAGAAATGAGTAATATGTGCAAGTTTTCGAAACTAGTGAGCAGTCAATAGGTCCCTGTTTAATTAGCTATCATGTGCACAAAATGGCCATATGTATAACTCCTAACGCGTATGTTCGATTCCCGCCTCGGGCTTGGGTGTTTGTAGTGGTTCGGAATCCACTTTAAGCAGTAGGTCCCGGTCTAATTAGCCCTCGTGTGCAAAAAATGACAGTACAGCGACAAACCAAAACCACTTTAGACCAGGGATGGACAAACGTTTTCGTTCGCGGGCCAAAAATCGAAACAAAAAAAGTTGGTGGGCCAAGATAAATTTTTCTAAAATTAAAAGCAATATATAATTACTACAATTCAAGTATGTTAATGACATGGATGAATTTGCGATATCATTTTTAAGTTTCTTACATTGAGGTTAGAAGTAAGATGTACTGATTCTAAGGAAGGAGGCTAAATGCTCATCTGTCAGTCTACTTCTGAAATAATTCTTTCTAAGGTTCATAAGGTTCTTTTTATACTTTCACCACTATTCACAATGATGCTAATTGTCCGCGATCTTTTCATACGCAATCAATAATATTAAAATTCGCACAAAAAGAAAAAGCCCCAGACGAGTGGCGACTGAGTTCATTCCCCCCCCCCCCGCCGCCCGCGCCTCTCATTTAACCACTCTTTGCACCCCGTATTATGAAGCACATGAACTACGCGGCTAGTTTAGGTTCTTCTGTAGGCTATGCATCGTTTATTCTGCTAAGTAAAATCCACTTTAAACTTCTCGACCGTCAAACGTAATTGTAGCGAGCCATGTACTATCCATGTCGATAAACCCTTGGCGGGCCGTACTTTGTCCGTACTCTGCCTCTAGACAGTAGGTCCCGGTTTAATTAGCTATCATGTGCAAAAAATGACCGTATGTATAACTCCTAACTTGTAGGATTGACTGCTCACTAGTTTTGAAAACCTGCACATTTTACTCATTTCTAAAGTATTTTATTTGAGATGGTATTTTTCTAAGTAAGAAAATAACTTTTTAAAATTTTCATGTACAATAAAATTTTAAAGAAAATCTTTTTAAATTAAAGCAACGTTTTAAATATAATACGAACCTTTAAAAGAGTTCGCGTAATTAGCGATCGCATAATCGCGGATATAGTGCCCTATCGGAAATAAGTTTCAGGTGGTGTTACTAAAGATGTTCACTCGAGATAGTGGTAATGGTATAGTCAAAAAGCAACACGAATTTTTCCACCGCCAATTGATCTCTACAATGAAAAACCATAAAAAACGTTGGACTGACACATGTATGACAAAAACTGGAGGAGTGAAACATTTGCAAAGGAACATTATTGTAAAGGCTCGGTAACAATAACAAAAAATTATAGGCATTTTCTTTATATTTACACGTTTTCAATATGCCTACCTTCGTAGATGATAACGTTTTATACAAATAATGTGCATTAATGCAAAGTGCATCATGAACGTCCAAAGGCGGTTTGAATAATCTTTTTATGTTATCATTTGTTCCACAGAATGATCTTCTTTGTAATTGTTTTACGCCTCTAATTTTCGTCGTCCATGTGTCGTTTTATAGTTTTTCAATACGCTAATCAAATTTCGCGGGAAAAAATGTACGTGTCATTCGAAAATTTAGAAATTTTTTCTCTGAAACCGCAATTGTGAAAGGTCTTGTGCGTTAAATCACCACAATCTCGAGCGGAGAAATTCAACAACAATATCTGAAATTTTCATTTCGATTGATTATGTGGATAGGACACTAGGTGATCATCTATCGATCAAGCTTTAATGATTAGCCTGTACATATAATCACCTTGCCAATCTGTTGGTTTGCTTCACCCACATTGCATCTGAAAGACCCATGTGTGACGCATTCTCTAATTTGCATTATTTATATTTACAACTGTGCTTCATTAAATGCGTCTGCATCACACATTTACATGCATATCCACATTTATATGCCAATACATAATCTCTCAGCCAATGTACATGTAAAACACTGTTGTTTACTTCTCGTATATAGCTTTATTTTTTATAATTAAAGCATTTAAATTCATATAACCCTGATTAATATACATATATGACATAGGTTTGAAAATATAGGGTCTTAAAAAATCAGTTTTCTTTTTTTCAGCTTTTAGAAATAAAGACAGCATATGCTGCCTCTTCTTTCCTCAGCAGTTCATAAAGATGATCTGGAACTCAATCTCTGGCATTGATCTCTTCGCGAAAAGTTACTGCATATCCATTGTTACTGACAAACTTTCGTCGTTATCTGCATCCCTCGCACTCATTGTCATTATCGACCAATAGCCCATGAATCAATAGCCAAATCACATTGGCTCTTTCTTCGAAGTCTAATTCTGACTTCGGAGGGGAATTTTTTTGCTAAGGATCAGAGAGAGTATTTTATGCTTGGTTTTTATATGTGATATTACTCTACGAATATAGGTAATATGTAAAAATGTTTGATTCTATAATTCGTGTCATTTCTTGATTTGCTTTTAGATACTAAGCGTCCATGAAATGCATGCAACATAAAGTAAAAATGTAGCTTTACATTTGTAATTAGGATTAAGTCTCAAGTTCATTCTGATAATTATTTTCTGTAAACTCTATGTGAAGAGTGTCCATTTATTTGTGTGTGCAGGTAATTCATTCAAATCTATATTTTTATCCCAATCTTGATGAAATTTTGGATATTTGATCTTTACTACAAGAAGAAAAGTCTTTAGGGGAATTTTGAATCAATCCAACTTTGATGAAAGTCTCAAAAAAAAATCGAAGATTTGTTTTGAATATCGGCAACCAATTATTGTTTTTATATGAAATTCAAAGCAGTGGTTTCTGGCTTGTATGCACTGCAATGAATTTTATTAAATTCGTTATACGTTTTCGAATAAATGCTTGTTCGACATGAAAAGTACAGTCGGTAGAAGAAAGGTTCCCGTGAGAACACCAAAAATGAAGCAGCAAAGTCCTCGGTCAGTGCTTGGAAGGGTCGATATCCCTGCCGGGTGGTAAGCACGTTGAACCAAGTAGGCTAAGGAGGTCCTTAATTACAAATTTAGTAGCTTGTGCATTTTTTCGTCCGTTTTATTTATCATAACAAAAAGGTTGCCATGGTATCAAGGTGACAATATTGAACGACAATTTTATCCCCAGGGAGTAAAAACCATTTTCCAATGGTTAATGCTCGTAAGTTAAATAATAATGGAAGTTTAATTATTACGATGTGTCTACATTCAATTATAATTTAACTATTTATGCTTTTTTGTGTAAGTATTTTGAACCTTTACGCAATCTAAATTTAATAGACTAATTAATATAATATTACGAAAAGAAATTTTATTAAGGAATATTTTTCATCGAAATCAAAAACTTAAAAAAGTACTGAAAATTGAATAGATCATAGGCCTAATAATATATAACTTACCTTTCGTTAAGCATACGTAAGCGAAAAACTATTTAGCATTATATAATGATTATTTGCAAGTGACGTGAAAAGAAATTAACTGTACAAAATGATTCTTTCTGCTTAAGTTATAAGTAGCGTTTAGCAACTGCACTAAAAATGCAATCTGTCTTCATTATTAAGGTATTTTATTCAATCATGCCTTTCAGTAAAGTATATACTCGTTGAGACTCGTGACACGGATACTAACAATTACTGGAAATTTTGATACAATGTACCGATTATTTGCGTGATAGCGTGAAAAAATGGTTTGCTTATCTTGCTGAAAATCTGTAAATCGGTCTTATTTTGAACTATGTTATCGTACCTGCAAAGAAATACAAATGACGAATAAATGCTATACTTAAACGTTTTCCAACAAAGTGTGGGCGAAACTGAAATGCCATTAAAGAAGGTAAATAACCGCACGCCCAAATGTCATAAAATACAAAGCAGATATATTCTGAAAGGGCATGAAAACTTTAATATAGAATTTCACCCATATGTGGCGCTGTAAGGACCGTATTCCAGCAAAATGCAATATAGTCGGCGTTCCAAAACTGACTGAATTTTGAAAATCAGTTTAAATTAAAGTTACAAAATCTTGGAACCGTCTGGGTGCCGCTGCTCCAGTTTAACCATTGAAAAAAAAATGTTTGCAGCTGCAACCTGCAAAAAGTTTTTTTGTTTATTTTTTTATGAAAAATGTAGAAAAATAATTAACACTGCGTTGATTTTTGTTATCGTCTGCTTTTACGGCCGTAAGCAAAATCGTTTCCATGGCATTAAAGAGTGAATGATTTTGTGAATCTTGTTGCCAGATTCAAGACTGGGCAGCAGAAAAGTGCATTAAAAATTAATATCTCTTTTCTAAAT
>Ga0115856_100089_pt1 | contig 16439 bp, 16 predicted proteins | sample InSIn4gowninarea_FD_83870 | JGI IMG/M metagenome (GOLD analysis project Ga0115856, IMG submission 83870)
CAAAGTACAATACCCTGCTTTCATTGGGTATATCCGTGCGCAGGATACTGCTACCTTAGGCAATTATTTAAGACAGGACTTTATAAAAAACAGATTTCCATCGAACCTGGAATTTGCGTATGGCAAAGTGGACAGAACCGGTACAAACGCTGCTGCTAACGCCAACGTACTGCAACTCTATGCTGTAAAAACACTGGACAACGGTGCTGCCAAACTGGAAGGCGAACATATTATAGAAGCCAGCCAGGGTTATGATGAAAGAAACCGCCCTTCCATCAACATGAAAATGGATGCGGTAGGCACACGTATATGGGCACAAATGACTAAGGATAATGTTGGAAAGCCTATTGCTATTGTATTGGATGATGTAGTGTATAGTGCACCGTTTGTTCAAAATGAAATCCCGTACGGTAGTTCGCAAATCACGGGCAGCTTCACTACCAACGAAGCGCAGGATTTAGCCAGCATTCTGCAATCGGGTAAGTTGCCGGCGCCTGCTAAGATTGTACAGGAGCAGATTGTAGGACCTACACTGGGCCAAGAAGCGGTAAACGGTGGTGCCATGGCGTTCATTATTTCGTTTGCAGTCATCTTTGTGCTGATGCTGGTTTACTACAACACAGCCGGCTGGGTGGCTAATATTGCCTTGATATTAAACCTGTTGTTTACCATTGGTATATTGGCGGCATTTGGTTTTACCATAACGGCAGCCGGTATTGCGGCATTGGTACTTACGGTAGGTATGGCAGTGGATACGAACGTTATCATTTTTGAAAGAATAAAAGAAGAACTAACGCGCGGTAAGGGCTACCAGACTGCCGTAAATGATGGTTACCGCCGCTCGTATGCTCCCGTACTGGATGCGCACGTTACTACCTTCCTCACGGCTGCCATCCTGTTTATATTTGGCTTAGGTCCGGTACTCGGCTTTGCTACTACGCAAATGGTGGGTATTGTTTTATCGCTATTCTGCGGCATCCTCGTATCGCGCGTGGTAACAGACATTTATACCAACCGCAACCGCCACTTCCAGTACTTTACCAAGCTTTCTCAAAAAGTATTTAAGCACGCCGCTTTCAAGTTTATCGAGTACCGCAAGGTGGCTTATGGTATATCGGTAATCGTATTAATATTGGGTATTAGCTCCTTCTTCCATGGCTTTGATGAAGGAGTAGAATTTGCCGGTGGTCGTAGCTATACAGTACGTTTTGAAAATAAGCCGGATGTAGATAAAATGCGCGACCAATTAAAAGGCGTATTTGGTGAATACCCGATTATCAAAACTGTTGACCGCGAAGACCAGTTGAATATTACCACTTCGTACAAAATACACGAAACCGGCAATAATGTAGATTCTGCTGTAGAGCAAACTTTATACAAAGGATTGATTCCTTTCTTGCCGCAAGGCACTACTTACAGCGATTTTGCAAGCCGCTTTAAACAAAGCTCGCAAACGGTGTTGCCTACCATTTCGGACGATTTGAAACAAGGTGCCACTAAGGCAACCATTATCGCTATCATTGTTATTTGTTTGTATATTTTTATACGTTTCCGCGATTGGCGCTATTCATTAGGTACTATCGTTTCCTTGCTGCACGACGTGTTTGTGACACTTGCTGTGTTCAGCTTTGTTCGTGGTCATGTACCTTTCCCACTCGAAATAGACCAGCACTTTATTGCGGCTATCCTTACGGTAATTGGGTTCTCTATGAACGATACCGTGATTGTATATGACCGCATACGTGAAGATTCGAGGCTGATGCGCGGCGAAACCAAAGAAACAATTATTAACCGTGCTATCAATCAAACGCTTAGCCGTACCATTATGACATCGCTGACGGTATTCCTCACCCTGCTTATCCTCTTTATTTTTGGTGGAGAAGTAACCCGCGGCTTTGCATTTGCGATGTTGATTGGTGTTATTACCGGTACGTATTCTTCTATATTTGTTGCAGCGCCTATCCTTGTAGATTTTGCCCGCAACAAACCATTAGGACCATCCACTGCTCCGGAAATAAAAGTAAAAAAGACAGTAGCTTAAAAAGCTCAGTAGTTCATACAAAAGGCGGTCAGCAATGACCGCCTTTTTGATTTTATGACTAAAGTAAATTTGTTTGAGTGTCCACACGCCGCCGCTTATCGGTTGAATAATCTTTTAAATATTATTTCTAAAATACTCCGCGCTGGCAAAGGCTATTTATTCCCTAAAGTGAATAGAAGCCAGATTTATAGGCTTGCTCCATTCACTCAAGTTCTGTATTTCCAATAACACCATTCAATTACATCTTTCTGTTAAACCCTTGTAAGTTTACTTTAAAAACGCTTGAACACGATTGCTTTAACATGAGCTTAATGCCATTTACGTAATATAGGTTGCAACTTTGCACTTGCATTTACATACATGCATACAGGCTTACGAAAATATATTTCCAACTTCATCATTGCAGTGGTTGCACTGCAGGTGCTTAACCTTGGCTTGTATGCGCAGGATTTTGAAACAGTTCCTACTGTTAACGGAAAAGAAACCAACATCATTAATTCTGTAACAGAATATGTGGCAGAGATAGTAATGAAAAAGAAGAATGCCTTTCCGGAAAAAAGAGAATCATCTAACCAGAGCAATCAAAGCAGTCACGAATTGCTGTTTAAGTTTCAACCTTTTAAAATACCATTGAATGATTTGCAGGAGCAGCAATATATAGCAGTACAAATTGCTCCAAATTACAATATATTTTTTCTGGCACCCTATACCAATTGCTACCAGGACATCCTATTACCACCTCCCAAGGCATAGCTTTTTTCAATAGAACCTGTTGCATTTTTCAGCATAAGTTCTTCAGCAATACTATGCTGTAACTGTGTTGAAAAATAATGTATATATCAGGTTTTATTTGCCGTCCTTTTCTATACAGTTGATTTTTCTCTTTCACTAAACATTTTAAAAGTGATTATTTATTTCATACAGCGGCGTGTTGTACGCAGGCTGTTGATGCTAACCTGCGGTTTGGCTGCAGCGGCTGCCTTGCACGCACAGCCTGATACGCTAACCTATTCTTTAGATGATATTGACAAGCGTTTTTTAGACAGTAATCTCAACTTGCTGGCTGCACACTACAATGTAGATGCAGGCAGGGCATTGATACAGCAGGCTAAACTCTGGCAAAATCCTGTTCTCAGTACCAACCAGAATATTTATGCCGGCAACCGTTTTTTTGAGCATGGTAAAGACGTATATGGCAATCCTACAGGTGAGTATTATATTCAATTACAACAATTAATACAAACTGCTGGCAAGCGCGGCAAGCAAATAGAACTGGCAATGACCAATACAAAATTGAGTGAGCTGCAATTGCAGGATTTATTACGCAATCTGCGCTACCAGTTGCACCAGGATTATTATACTATTGCACAGTTACTTAGTATTAAAGATATGCTTACTGCACAGGCTGCAAGACTCAATAACCTGGAGAATGCCATGCAGGCGCAATTGCAGGCGGGCAATATTGCTCAAAAAGATTACCTGCGCATACAGGCACTCGTAATAGCCTTGCAGCAGGACATTACAGAAAACAATAAAAACATAGTAGCAGCAGAACAAGATATGAAAATGCTATTGCAGGCAAATGATAATGTGTTTATCAAACCTGCTGATGTTTTGCAAAACGATGTTACCCTTCCGCCGGATGTAAATGTGCTGATAGACACTGCGAAGGCCGTAAATGCCAACTATCTTTTGCAGCTTTCGCAGCAAACGTATGCCGAGCAAAATTTGAGTTATCAAAAAGCCTTGCGCTCGCCTGATGTAACAGTGGCGCCCGAGTTCGACCGCAACTCCAATTATGCACCTAATTATGTGGGCTTAGGTATTTCGCTGCCTTTGCCGCTTTGGAACCGTAATCAGGGTAATATAAGATCGGCGGAGTTCAGCATTAAACAACAACAAACCGAAGTGCTGGCTGCAGCTACGCAGTTGCGCAGCAATATTACAAGTGCATACCAGCGATTGCTGCTTACCTATCAGCAAAATAGTGCTACGGAAAAAACATTTTACAGCAATTATCAAAAGCTATTTACCAACATGCTGCAAAGCTATCAGCAGCGGCAGATAAGCTTGCTGGAATTGCTGGATTTTATCAACTCTTATCAGGAAGCCCAAACACGCTTATTGCAGCAGCAACTTAGCCTGCAGTTGGCAAAAGAAGAATTGAATTTTGAGGTAGGAACTGATGTAGTAAAATAACAATGAAATTTAAAGAATTCAGATATATGAAAACAATACAATTTTTTACAGCTTTAATGGGCATTGTGTTATTAGTATCGTGCTTTGCAAAAAAGCAGAATAAAACAGTAAGCATAGAAAGCCAGCCCTATACACTGAGCGATACGATGAAGCACATGATACAAATAGACAGTGTGCAGCTATGCAATGTAAGCGAAGAACTGGACCTGAGCGGCGAAGTAAGTTACGATGAAAATAAAGTGGTAAAAATATACCCGCGCAGCAGCGGGCAAGTGCTGCAATCGCCTTTCTCGCTGGGCGATAAAGTAGAAGCAGGACAAGTGCTGGCAGTGATAAAAAGTGCTGATGTGGCAGGCAGTTACGCCGATGTAAGCAGCGCCAATGCCGATGTAGCAATTGCTAAAAGGCAATTGGATAACCAGGAGGCTTTGTACAAAAACGGCATTGCCAGCGAGCGGGAATATGAAGAAGCTAAAGAAGATTATCAAAAGGCGTTGGCAGAGCGGCAAAAGATTAATGCACAAATACAAATTAATGGCGGCAGTGGCGCTACGGCCAGCGGTACCTACACGTTAACAGCACCCACAAGTGGTTATATTGTAGAGAAAAAAGTGGCTCAGGGCGATTTTATCCGTCCGGATATGGGTGATAATTTATTTACCATCTCCGATCTGAAAGATGTGTGGGTGTGGGCAAATGTGTATGAAGCTGATATATCGAAAGTAAAAGAAGGAACTGCCGTGCAGGTAAAAACATTGTCGTATCCCGATAAAATGTATCCCGGCAAAATAGACAAGATAAGCGAAGTGCTTGACCCTGGTAATAAAGCATTAAAAGTACGCATCAAACTGGATAATGCCGATATGATGCTGAAGCCACAAATGTTTGCCACCGTGATTGTTACTAACCCGCTCAACCAGCAGGCACTATGCGTTTCTACCAAAGCACTGATACAACAAAACGGTAAAACCTATGTAGTGGTGTACAACAACGACCATGATATGAAAATTGCCGAAGTGGCTGTGCTGAAAACGGTAGGCGATAAGACCTATCTCAACAGTGGCTTATTACCGGGGCAAAAAGTAATTACCGAAAATGAATTATTCATATTTCAGCAATTAGTGGGTGATTAAGGATGAGGTACCAGCCCTGAAGGGAGTTTTGGAACCGCTAAGGCGCGAAGACGCAAAGTAGCACAACGGAAATTTTCTCTTTAATCCAATTAATCCCAAACATCTCCTTAAATCCCCGCCAGGATAATTCGTGCAATTCGTGTCATTCGATCTCATTAGTGCTTTAAAAATTAATCAATGAACAAGTTTATTAAAAATATTATTCACTTCTCACTGCGTCATCGCTATCTCGTTTTCTTCCTCACAATAGTAGTTGCAGTGGTAGGCTTTGTATGTTATAAAAATACACCCATAGAAACCTTTCCCGATGTAACCAATACACAAATCATCATTATTACGCAGTGGCCCGGCAGAAGTGCTGAAGAGGTAGAAAAATTTGTAACCATTCCGTTGGAAGTATCGCTCAATTCGGTACAGAAAAAAATAAATTTAAGAACTACGTCCTCTTATGGCTTAAGCTATGTGCGCCTCATTTTTGATGATGATGTGGACGATGCGTTTGCCCGCCAGCAGGTATTGAGCCGCCTGCAAAATGTAGATTTGCCCGAGGATGTAAAACCCGAAGTAGAGCCACCTTATGGACCTACCGGCGAAATTTATCGTTATACTTTAAAAAGTGCTACCCGCAACATCCGCGACCTGACCGAGATACAGGATTGGGTACTCGACCGGCAATTTAAAAGTATACCCGGTGTAGCCGATGTAAACAGTTTTGGTGGTGAAGAAAAGGTGTATGAAATAAGTGTTAATCCCAACTATTTAGCCCAATATGGATTAACTGCTTTGGATGTATATAATGCGGTGGGTAAAAGCAATGTAAACGTAGGTGGCGATGTAATAGAGCAAAACGGGCAGGCGTATGTAGTGCGTGGCATTGGATTGCTCAACAATATATCTGAAATTGAAAATATCATCATTACAAAAATAAACGGAGTACCCATTCTGGTGCGCAATGTAGCTGCAGTGCAGGAAGCCGGAAAGCCTCGGTTGGGGCAGGTTTCCAGAGATACGATTCCCGATGTGGTAGAAGGTATTGTGGTAATGAAAAAAGGTGAAAACCCTTCAAAAGTGCTCGATCTTATTCATGATAAAGTAAATGATCTTAATGAGAATATATTGCCCAAAGATGTGCAGATTCTTCCTTTTTACGACCGTACTACGCTCATGGAATTTGCCACACATACCGTTATCCACAACCTCATAGAAGGCATTGTATTAGTAACGTGTATTGTGCTTATTTTTATGGCAGACTGGCGCACTACGGTTACGGTAAGTATTATTATTCCGCTGGCCTTATTGTTTGCATTTATTTGTATGCGCATCCAAGGCATGAGCGCCAACCTGCTCTCGATGGGTGCCGTAGATTTTGGTATTATCATAGATGGTGCGGTAGTAATGGTAGAAGGCTTGTTTGTGGCGCTGGATCATCGTGCAAAAGAAGTAGGCATGGAACGGTTTAACAAACTCGCTAAACTGGGCTTGTTTAAGCAGGTGGGTAGTGAAATGGGTAAAGCTATTTTCTTCTCCAAACTCATCATCATCACTTGCTTAATACCCATTTTTGCATTCCAGAAAGTAGAAGGCAAAATGTTTTCACCATTAGCTTACACCCTAAGCTTTGCCTTGCTTGGGGCACTCATTTTTACACTTACATTGGTTCCTGCTTTATCCAGTATTTTATTAAAGAAAAATGTAAGAGAAAAGCACAATGTAGTGGTGTCTTTTTTTGAAAATGGCATTAGAAACCTTTTTGAAAAATTGTATAAAGTGCCAAGGCTAAGTATTCTGATGGCATTGATTTTTATGACATTGACCTTCTTCTCCGTAAAGTTTCTCGGTACCGAATTTTTGCCGCAATTGAATGAAGGCGCCTTATGGGTAGAAAGTGAACTGCCCATGAGTGTGAGCCTGCCCGAAGCAGAAACCATGTCCACTAAGATGGTAAGTATTCTGCGCGAGTTTCCGGAGGTAAAACAAACCTTATCGCAGGTTGGCCGTACCAACGATGGCACCGATCCGAAAGGTTTTTTTGATGTGCAAATACAGGTGGATTTAAAGCCAAAAGAACAATGGCGCAACGGACTTACCGAAGATGCTTTGATAGATAGTATGAATGCACAGCTTACCAAAATTCCTGGGGTGGTATATAATTATTCGCAGCCTATACGCGATAATGTGGAAGAAGCAGTGGCAGGATTGAATGCTGCTTTGGCGGTAAAAATTTATGGGCAGGATTTTAAAACATTAGACTCACTTGCCAACGGGGTAAAAGCACAGTTAGCTACCGTAAGAGGCATAGAAGATTTAGGCGTGCTGCGCAACCTTGGCCAGCCTGAATTTCGCATTGAGCTGGACAACCAAAAGATGGCTTTGTATGGCGTAAACACCGCCGATGCGAATGCAGTAATAGAGATGGCATTGGGCGGTAAAGCGGCTACGCAGTTGTACCAGGACGAGCGTAAATTTGATGTGCGCATCCGCTATGCAAAAGACTTCCGCGATACACAGGATAAAATTGATAACCTGATGATTCCTACGCAGGATGGCAACAAGATTCCATTAAAAGAAATCTCCGGCATCAGAACGCTTACGGGACCTGCTTTTATTTACCGTGATAATAACAGTCGGTACATTGGGGTGAAATTTTCTGTGCGCGAGCGCGACTTGGGCAGCACCATTGCCGAAGCACAACAAAAAGTAGCTGCACACGTGCAACTGCCGCACGGCTACTTTACCACCTGGAATGGTGAGTTTGAAAACCAGCAGCGTGCTTCAAAAACGCTCAGCCATGTAGTGCCCATTTGTTTGCTTGGTATATTCCTTATTTTGTTCATCATGTTTGGCAATGTAAAAGATGCCGTACTGGTTATACTTAATGTACCTTTTGCACTCATTGGCGGCATTTTGGCACTGCATATTACCGGCATGAACTTTAGCATATCTGCAGGTATTGGTTTCATTGCCCTGTTTGGCGTGTGTATTCAAAATGGCGTAATACTCATTAGCGTATTCCGCAAGAATTTAGAAGCTAAAATGCACTTGTACGAAGCGCTTAAAGAGGGTGTAACATCGCGTGTGCGCCCGGTAATTATGACGGCATTGATGGCTGCTATCGGCTTGCTGCCTGCAGCACTTAGCACCGGCATTGGCAGCGAAACGCAAAAACCATTAGCTATTGTGGTGATTGGTGGATTGGTAACTTCTACCATCCTTACGTTGATCATTCTGCCGCTTATTTACGCTCAGGTGTACAACCTGATGCACAAAAGAGAAAACCGCAGGCTCTTGCGCAAAGTTGGCGTTATTAGTCAGGGATAATAATGGAGTAATAGCACAGGTTTATAGCACACGGATGACACGGACTAAAGCACAGGTTGAATTTAGGACAATGATGAAACTAATAAAATGTACTCCTGCCTGCAATCGTGAGCAAGGCGAGCATTAAATTAATTGTATTCATCAACTGTTTAATCCTTACAATAAATTCTAATAAATCCGTGCAGGAACATCCGTGTCATTTGTGTGCTATAAACGTGTGCTATAATTATTCATGTTCTGTTGCTTCGTTATTCTTTTCTTTTTGTTGCTTACTCAGCAGTTCTTTATACAACTGCTCTTTTTGATCCCACTGAAATTTCTTATAAAAAATAGCAACGAACACAACAATGGCCAGTACGGCAATAATGAGTACATTGGGGTTTAATTCGGAATTGGTTACCATATCTGCCTGCTGATACCATTGTCTTGTTGCCACTGAGGCTATAATGCCAATGGCAAGTATTAAGCCTGCCGGTAAGCCAACAAGCAACTGACGAAATAACTTTTTTTCACGGTCGCGGTTTTGCTGCCAGTAATCTACAAAACGCTGTTCCTGAGGTGTAAGCATAAACCAATAATAATTATGCAAATATCCGCTAAGCAATTGTATTTATGATAAATATGCACAAAATTTGAGGCAGTTACAACAGGCATTATCTTTACCCGGAGAATAAAAAAATAAACTGTGCACAAATACGACTACTATATCCAGGATTACTTGTTAAATGAAGGAGGATTTTCAGCGGAACACATAGGTGAATTTAAGGCAATAAAGCACGAGGGCAATACAACGCCGGTGGTAAGTTTTACATACGATAAACACGCGGGTACATCACAGGCACTAATTGCGTATGTAGCTGAGCGGGAGCATAAAAGTAAAGTGGTAATTGGCTTTGACTTAGAAGCGCACTTTGATGAAGCAAGGCAGTTTATGAATACCGGCAAACCCTGGGTAATACCGGGCATAGGTCAATTGCAAATGAATATGAACCGGGAGTATGAGTTGGTGCCCGAGCAGGAAGAGCAAGCTGCCGCACAGGAAAGAAAACGTGCCATACAAAGCAGCCAGCCCTCCAACGAATATGGTTTACAACGGTCAGAAGGTGTCAACAGTAACCGGGCGGGTGTCATCTTGCTTACGCTGCTGATAATTGTAGCACTGGGCTTTGCAGGTTATTACTTATATTCCAACCAGCAGGAGACAGAACCGGATACTGCTGCTGCAGATACCGCTACCACGCAAACGGATACTATGGTTTCGGTGCCACCTTCTTCTAATATGAACAACACTGTTACTGCTACACAACCACCTGCCGCATCTGCTGTAGAGCAGCCGGCTACCGCCGCTACTACACCGGCAACTGCCAATAATAATGGAACTCTCAATGTACGGTATGTAATTACAAGAACTACTAACACCGCCTATGCTTATAAGCGTTTTAAACAGCTAAAATCTTACGGAATTGCTGTGCTTATGGATACTGTGCGGCGAGATACCAGTACTTTGTATAAACTCTATCTTACTAAGTCTCTTTTACCTGCCGATACAGCAAGAGTAAAAGATTCATTAACTGTATATTTTGGTAAGCCGGTAAGGATTGAGGGAGTGCAATAAGAATAAATAATTAGCCAGTAGGTATTAACGTTTAAAGAGTTATATTCTGTAGCTTTTGTACAAATTTCAAAGTGGTAATCTTGCTCAATCAAAAACAGCAATTCAGGTGTGCCATACAATGAAAGTATTATATCCTATTGCAACTCGTTCTACATAAAATAACAAGCCCCCGACATGTCGGGGGGCTTGTTGTATAAGGAGAACAATAAAGATTAATAATCCATACCGCCCATGCCGCCTGGCATACCGCCCGGAGCAGCAGCCGTTTTAGGCTCTGGCTTATCAGCAACAACTGCTTCGGTTGTGAGCAACATACCGGCAATAGAAGCTGCATTTTCCAAAGCAATGCGGGTTACTTTAGTTGGGTCAATCACACCGGCAGCGTACAGGTTTTCATATGTTTCGCTGTATGCATTAAAGCCGTAATCGCCCTGGCCTTCTTTTACTTTCTGTACAATAATGCTACCTTCCAAACCGCTGTTGGCAACAATCTGGCGGAGTGGTTCTTCAATAGCACGCTTGACGATAACGATACCGGTAGATTCGTCTTCGTTGCCGCCTTTCAGGTTTTCCAAAGCAGCAGTTGCACGGATGTAAGCAACACCACCGCCCGGTACAATACCCTCTTCTACAGCAGCGCGGGTAGCATGCAATGCATCATCTACACGGTCTTTCTTTTCTTTCATTTCTACTTCGGTAGCAGCACCAATGTATAATACCGCTACACCGCCGGCCAACTTAGCCAAACGTTCCTGTAGTTTCTCTTTATCGTAATCAGAAGTGGTAGTACCAATCTGAGCTTTGATCTGGTTAACGCGTGAACTGATTTCGTTTTCATCGCCTTTACCGCCAACGATAGTGGTGTTGTCTTTGTTGATGGTTACAGAATCTGCTTTACCCAAATAAGCTTCGGTAGCATTTTCGAGCTTGTAACCCTGGTCTTCGCTGATAACGATACCACCTGTTAAAGTAGCAATATCCTGCAACATTTCTTTACGACGGTCGCCAAAGCCCGGCGCTTTTACAGCTGCTACTTTCAGCGTACCACGCAATTTGTTTACTACCAGTGTTGCCAGTGCTTCCCCTTCCAGATCTTCTGCAATAATCAGGAGCGGACGACCGCTTTGTGCAGATTTTTCAAGGATAGGAAGAATATCTTTCATAGAAGAAATCTTCTTATCGTAAATCAGGATAGATGGATTTTGCAACTCAGCTTCCATCTTTTCGCTGTTGGTAACGAAGTATGGAGAAATGTAACCGCGGTCAAACTGCATACCTTCTACTACATCTACAGAGGTATCTGTACCTTTAGCTTCTTCCACAGTGATAACGCCTTCTTTACCTACCTTGCCAAATGCATCAGCTATCAGCTTACCGATAGTATGATCATTATTAGCAGAAATAGCAGCTACCTGCTGAATTTTTTCGCTGTCGCTACCTACCGCCTGAGATTGTGATTTAAGGCTTTCAACTACAGCAGCAACTGCTTTGTCAATACCACGCTTCAAATCCATTGGATTGGCGCCGGCAGCTACGTTTTTCAAACCTTCGCTAATGATAGATTGTGCCAAAACGGTAGCAGTAGTAGTGCCATCACCTGCAATATCTGCGGTTTTAGAAGCTACTTCTTTTACCATTTGTGCGCCCATGTTTTCAATAGCGTCTTCCAGCTCTATTTCTTTAGCTACAGTTACACCATCTTTGGTAATAGAAGGTGCACCAAATTTCTTTTCAATTACTACATTGCGACCTTTAGGTCCTAATGTCACTTTTACAGCATTGGCAAGTGTGTCAACACCTTTTTTCATTCTATTTCTTGCTTCAATATCGAAGAAGAGTTGTTTAGACATATTTCAGTAGCCCCTATCCCCTGAAAGGGGGATTTGAAAACCTGTAGGGCAAACAGGGTTTTAATTATTATAATTAAATTGTTGGTTATTAAATATGCGAACTTAATAGCTCCCTTTAGGCTGCGGCTACACAATAGCGAGTATATCGCTTTCTCTCATAATCAAATAATCAGCACCATCAATTTGTATTTCGGTGCCTGCATATTTGCCATACAACACTGTATCGCCTTCTTTTACAGTCACTGGTTCATCTTTTTTGCCGGGACCGGCAGCTACTACTGTACCGCGTTGTGGTTTTTCTTTGGCGGTATCAGGAATGATTAAGCCTGAGGATGTTTTTTCTTCTGCCGGAGCAGGTTTTACAATCACCCTGTCGTGCAGCGGAGTTACATTCAGTTTGTCAGCCATAATGTATAGGTTTTAAAATTTAAGTTTTTAAAAAATGTGTTTTCCTGTCAACAATTATTTTGCCATCCAACCTGTTAAGGTCAAAATTGCATAAAGCATGGCTCCAATAAGGAGTGCAAAGAAAATGGTTTGTACTGCTGTGACAAAATTTCATTTTGGAGGAAATGTAGTAGCGGCGGGGAATGTGGGCATCTATATGTATATCTAAAGATAAGTTTGGAACTGTGAGGCTGTCATTCCGTCCCGCTAAAAACGGGGTGGAATGACGGGCGGCAGCCAACTGTGTTTCTTTACAAAAAACAAAAATCTCTTTTTACATAATAAATAACGCAGCGCTGCGGAACAGCATTTAAAACAGCGGCCTGAAAGGTGTATCTTCGCGCCCCAAAAGTTCTTATAAATTACAATGATTAGCAGAAGAAATATCCGGGTGAAAGTGATGCAGCTATTGTATGCATTGGAAACAATTGAAGATAATACAGGAAAAACCGACCCTGTGAAAAGCCTGAGGCAAAAACTGGATGAGAGCAGCGAACTGTTTACTTACCTCGTACATTTCATCACCAAAGCGGCGCGCTATGCCGAAACGGATGCTCGCCTTCGTGCTTCTAAAAATTTAGTAACTGAAGAAGACCGTAATGTAAATACTAAAATAGCCGGCAACCAATTGCTCTGGAGAATATTGGAAAATCCCGGTTTTACCAGTGCCGTCAATCATTTCAATTTGAATAACCTGGATGATGAAGATATGGTAAAAAAAGTATATAACGAGCTTGCTGCATCCGACATTTATAAGAGTTATATACAAAAGCTATCGCGCGAAAAGGCAGAAGAGAAGAATATATTGCAATACATTTTTACCGATTTGATGCTGCCTGATGAAGTGTTTACTTCTTTTATTGAAGAACAGTTTACCAACTGGCAGGATGATGCCGAAATGATGCAGCAATTGGTATTGAACTACCTGAGTAAACCTGCAGGATTTGAAGTAACTACTTTTGTAACCGCCGATAAATGGCAATTTGCCCGCGAGTTGCTTACAAGTGTGTTGAACAAAAAGGAGTATGTAATTGGGTTGATAAAGCCACGCCTGAAAAACTGGGACGCCGACCGCATTGCCGTACTCGATATGATATTGTTGCAAATGGGGGTGTGTGAATTGTTGTATTTTGAAACTATTCCGCCCAAAGTAACCATTAATGAATACATAGATATTGCGAAGGAATACAGCACACAGCAAAGCGGACATTTTATCAATGGTATATTGGATGCAATTCACAAAGATTTGCTCCGCGAGGATAAAATTCATAAAATAGCTTTTAAACAAAATACTAACGGATAACTGAGTAATTTGCGCCCGCAAAACAACAGGTATGAAAATCCTATTTTTACTACTCATCAGCGGCATATTGCTGGCATCCACAGCCTGCAACAACGGCAATGCATCAGCTACCGGCAACAATGCCAATGCGCAACAGCAGGACACGGCTAATTTTACTACCGCCGTATGGACCGATTCGCTGCAAGACTTTGGTACGGTAGAAAAAGGGAAGCAGGTGAAAATTGTGTTTCATGTAAAAAATACCGGCAATAAGCCCTTGTTCATTACATCTGCCAGTCCAAGCTGCGGTTGTACAATAGCCGATTATACAAAAAGCGCAATAGCGGCAGGCGAAACTGGCGAAGTGACCGCCAGCTTTGACAGCAATCATGGTGCAGCAGGCAAAATACATAAAAGCATTGCCGTAGTAAGCAATGCCAGGCCAGAGCGTACTACGCTCGTGTTTGAGGGGCAGGTAGAAGAAGCAAAACAATAACCATTTAAATCAAAGACAAATGATATACAACACCGTTTTATTGTCAGCCAGTGCCAACGGGCAGCCAGCCGGCGGCGGCTCTTTCCAGTTAGTTATGATGGGCGCCATTATCCTCGTATTCTGGCTTTTTATGATACGCCCGCAGGCAAAGAAGGCCAAGGAGCAGAAGAAGTTTATCGAAAGCATGGGTAAAGGTGATCGTATTGTAACCATTGCCGGTATTCATGGCACCATTAATAAAGTAAATGAAGACGGTACCATACAGTTGGAAGTAAGCCCCGGCAGTTATATGAAGATTGAAAAATCTGCTATCAGCCAAGAGTGGACGGCTGCGCTTAATAAAGCAAATACTGCTGCTGCAACTGTGGAAAAGAAGTAAATTTTTAATCAGAAGAAATAACTAACCGGAAGAAAACGCTTCCGGTTTTCTTTTTATCTGTGCGTTGTTACGCCCACTTGCCTGCAGTATTCTAAAACAGGACAAGTGGAGCAATGTGGTGCTCTGCCGGTGCAAATATGTTTGCCAAAAGGCATGAGCAATCTATTAATATCTATCCATTTCTTTTTATCTACTTTTTCTTCCAGTGCCAGCATCGTCTGCTCGGGCTGTGTTGTTTGCACAAAGCCCCAGCGATTCACTACGCGGTGCACATGAATATCTACGCTGATGGCGGCTTGTTGGGTAGCCACCCCTAAGGCAAGATTGGCGCATTTAGGGCCAACGCCTTTCATGGCTGTTAATACATTAAAATCAGCGGGCAATGTACCGTTATATTCTTCCGCTGCTTTTTTAGCGATATTCAAAATAGTTTCTGCCTTTTGGTGTGGAAAGGTAGAGCCATATAATAAATCAGCTAACTCATTTAATGATAAAGCCGCAATTTGTTGTGGTGTTCTTCCTTTTGCAAACAAGCGGTGGGATACGGGAATAGTTGTTTCGTCTAAAGTGCGGATGGAAATAATGCAGGAAATGAGTTGTTCAAATACAGAAGTAAAGCCTTCTTCATACAGTTGAAACATGGCAGCCTTTGGGTATTGTGCTACCGCTTTTTCTATGCGGTGCAGCATCGTGTTAAGATCAAAAGGCTTTTTCATAACTTAGGTAAAAGGCAACAATCTTACCAAGTGGAAATTATTGATTGTAATGAGAACGGAAAGAGGCAATGGCTATAAAATCATTTGTTACTTTGTATATGAGCCGATGCTCATCATTAATGCGCCGGCTCCAACATCCTTGCAAGTCGCCGTGCAATGGTTCAGGCTTGCCAATGCCGGTAAATGGCTCTTTGGCAATTGCATTCATTAATTCTGAAATCTTCTTTAACAATTTCAAATCATTCTTGCCAAAAAATAAATGTCCTCCTATTGCGGTGGCTTCTAAAATTATTCGTCGCATTTCCCGGCATCATTTAATAAGCTATTGATTTCTTCCAACGTATATTCTTTTAGATTTTTATTCTGATTTATATTTTCAACAGCTTTTAATATTCTTTCCCTTGCAATTGGGTCTCTTAGTACAAATTCCGTTTCATCCATCTCCGGCTCTTCTTCCAGAATATGAAATTCAATTTTTCTGCCTTTAAAAGAATGACGTAAAAAGTCTATTAAACTTTGATTTATATCATCCACTTTCATTCTTATCAAGGTATCCATAACATTCTCTTTTTTCAAAATTAAAGAAAATAAAAAAGGCTCAACTGGTTAGGTTGAGCCTTTGTATAAAACAAGAAACATGAACTAATAACGATAAAGTTCAGATTTGAACGGACCATTTTTGCCAATACCTAAATATTCCGCTTGTGCGTCAGATAATTCATCCAGTTCAACGCCAATCTTGGCCAGGTGCAAACGTGCAACTTTTTCATCCAGATGCTTTGGCAGTACATACACTTTATTTTCGTATGCCTGAGCATTTGTCCACAGTTCTATTTGCGCCAATACCTGATTGGTAAAAGAGTTACTCATTACAAAGCTGGGGTGGCCAGTAGCGCAACCTAAGTTTACCAAACGACCTTCAGCCAATACAATCACTTCTTTGCCATCAATATTGTACAAATC